>JAANMU010000366.1_pt1 | contig 56328 bp, 39 predicted proteins | sample 7279701 | NCBI WGS metagenome assembly JAANMU01 (sample SAMN14094539, study PRJNA606508) | bioreactor metagenome | isolation source: A lab-scale SPAN reactor treating ammonium-rich wastewater day 57 | place: Ireland: Galway | collected 2017-03-13
GGAGCGCCAGCGGAAGAAGCACGCGACGCGCGAGGTGACCTACCGGCGCGGCATGGATGCGGTGGTCGTCAAGGCGACCATCGGGCGGACCCTGTTCGAGCAGGACGACGGTGCCGGCGTGATTGTCCGCATGCAGGTGCGGGACTACTTGATCGATACGGCGGACCTCGTGCTGGCGGGCGAACAAACCCTACCGATCAAAGGGGACCGGATCGAGGAAATCGACGCCGGCCTGAAGCACACCTACGAGGTGCTGCCGCTGGGCGGCGAGCAGCACTGGCGCTACAGCGATCCCTACCGGCGGACGCTGCGGATTCACACGAAGCTGATCGAGACGGAGGAGGCGTAGTTGGCCACGATCATCCAGATTGCCGACGCCGTGGTCGCGCAGCTCAACGCTGCCACGTTCAGCCAGCCACTAACCGCTGCACGCCATTACGCGCCGTCGTTCAAGCTGCCGGACATGAAAACGCTGCATGTCACGGTAGTGCCAAGGAGCATTTCGAGTACGTCACTGGACCGCAGTCGCGACACGTTCAGCTACGAGGTCGACGTGGCGATCCAAAGGAAGACCGATGGGGAGCAAGCGACGCTGGACGCCTTGATGACGCTCGTGGAGGAGATCGCCGATCACTTCCGCGTGGGGCCGCTGGCAAGTTTCCCGGGCGCTCGTTGCATGGATGTGAAAAACTCGCCGGTGTTCTCGCCAGAGCATCTCAATGAGTTCCGCCAGTTCACGAGTGTTTTGACTCTCACGTTTCGCTTGGTGCGATAAGGAGTAACGGATGAAGTGGGTATGTGCAGTCTTGGTTTCGCTTGTCGTTTGCAGTTCGGGGCTCGCACAGACGATTGAGCCGCCCGATCCGCGACTGGCCGCCGATCTTCCGCGCGAGCTGCGGCAGTGGTTCCGCAACCCCGATGGCAGTTGTGTCCAGTGCAGCATTGGTATGTGCGGCGTCGATCAGAACGTGCCAGCGGCCGCGACGCTGCTCTGGGATACGGAATACGGGCCGCGCGAACGCGGCGGGTCATATCCGTCGCGCGTGGCGGCGTACAGCCAGCGTCGCGGCATCCGCATCTACAACGTCACGGGCCAGAGCACGTTCGACTGGATGAAGTGGGCGGCCGAGACAGGACGCGGCGCGGCTATCGGCGCAGGGCGAGCGCACTTCCAGACGCTTATGGGCTACGACCCGCGGACCGGCACTTGGTACGTCTGCAACAACAACAGCCCGCACCGGATCGACGCCTATGACGAGGCGGCGTTCCGAAGGTTGCATCTGGCGAGCGGGCAGTGGGTCGTGATTCTCGACTATCCGCCGCATCCCGAGCGGCCGCAGTACGTGCAGTGGTGGTGATCGGGCAATTGGCTTTCCTAACTACGGAGACGTGAACATGAAGCGAATGGCGATCGTTATCGTCGCACTCTTGCTGACAACGCAGGGCGCGGCGGCGCAGGAGCCCGAGGTCGATACCGCGGAGGTGATGCGCCTCGGCAATATGGTCCAGCATGTGGATGGCATCGGCAGCGATCCGGCCGATAGCTTTGTCGAGGCGATGGGGCCGCCGGCCAGCGACGCCGACAAGTGGTACATCAGCGTGCTCTCGATGCAGGGATGCGCCGCTTGCCAGAAGCTCAAAGCCGACTGGGCGACCAACCAGTGGCTGTTGGCGCTGGCCGATCCGAGCGATCCCAAGAAGTCGTGGGCGCACTACAACGTCTATCTCCGCGAAGACCGGAGCCAGGCCTTTCGCTTCGAGAACATCAAGGTCACGGCATACCCGACGGTTCTTGTTCAGCCGCCTCGCAACAGCCGCTATGGCGAGCCCAAGACGGTGGTGTTTCAGGGAACCTACGGCGGCGATCCTGAGCGGCTGGCGCGACAGATCACGGAGGCGATTCGCCGGTACGTGGCGAAGTTCGAAGCCGCGCAGCCCGCGCATCAAGCTGCCGAGGGATCGATCGGCGTCGATCCGCCGTGGCAACCCACGCCCCAGGTCGATCCGCCGTCGCCGGTCACGCCGGTTTTTCCCGATGGCCGGCCGCTGATCCCGCCGAGTCCCGCGCCAGACTCGACCGCGCAGCCGACCGGCCTCTGGGGAACCGTGGGAGCGGTGGCCGCAACGTCGCTCTTGACGCTGCTGCTGACGCTGGGCGTGCCGTGGGCGCTGCGGACCTATCGCCAGTACCGGATCGAGAGCGGACAGCGACCGCTGCTGAACGACGAGCAGTTCCAAAAGCTGGTCGAAACGCTGAGCGCCGTCGCGACCGCCCAGACCGTCCGCAGCGCGAAGACGGACCACTCCGACGCGCCTTCCGCTCCATCACGAACATGATCCGCGGCTGGTGGCAACTCGCGGCATGGACGCCGCGATTGCTACTGACGCTGGGCGGATTGGTTGTGGTGCTCATCGTTGTCGTCATCCTCCAAAATGTGGTGAGCCTGTTTCGTCCATGATCGGTGCGAAGGTCAAAACGAAAGACGAGACCAAGAAGGTGCTGGCGAAGGCGCAGCAGGGCAACTTCAAAAGCCTCGGCCACGCCGGCGCGGCGATCCGGTTGACGGCGAAGCGGAGCATTCGCAAACGCAAGAAGGCCAGCCCCGAAGGTCAGCCCCCGCATACCCGCAAGGGGCAACTGCGCGGCGCAATCCTGTTCGACGTGGATAAGCAGAACGACCTGGTGGTGATCGGGCCGGACCACTCCAAGGTTGGCGCATCCGGCAGCGCGCACGAACACGGCGGCAAGTACAAACGGCAGCGTTATCCCAAGCGGCCGTTCATGGGACCGGCACTCGAAAGAACCAATGACCGCCTGCCCAAGCTGTGGGCCGGCTCGGTCAAAGCGTAGGAGAACACCGCGATGAGCACTCGACTCGGCATGGACGCGAAGCTGTACCGCAACGCCGGCAGCTTCGGGTCGCCCCTTTGGACCGAGGTCACCAACGTCAAAGACCTCACCTTGAACCTGGAGAAGGGCGAAGCCGACGTGACGACCCGCGCCAACGGCGGTTGGCGGGCGACGGTCGGCACGCTCAAAGACGCATCCATCGACTTCCAGATGGTGTGGGATACGGCCGACGCCGGGTTTGCCGCCATGCAGCAGGCGTTCTTCGGCAACACGCCCATCGAGTTCGCCGTGATGAGCGGCGACATGGGCGATGCTGAATCCGAAGGTTTGCGGGCGACGTTCGACATCTTCAGCTTCACGCGCAACGAAGCGCTGGAAGAGGCGATCATGGTCGATGTGACCATCAAGCCCACGTATGCCGCCAACGCGCCCCAGTGGATCAGCGGCGAAGGCAGTTCCTCAGCCTGATAGGAGTTTGGTCACCGCATGAAAACGTTTAACGACAACGCCGGCCGCACCTGGACCGTCGCGATCAACGTCGATGCCATCAAACGGGTGAAGTCGCTGCTCGGCATCAACCTGCTCGAAGCGGTCGAGGGAAAGCTGATCGAACAGCTCGTCTCCGATCCGGTTATGCTCTGCGACGTGCTGTATGTGCTGTGCAAGCCGGAAGCCGACGCCAAGCAGGTCAGCGACGAAGATTTCGGCCGCTCGATGGCGGGCGACGCTATCGATCACGGCACAACGTGCTTGTTGGAGGAACTCGTCGATTTTTTCCCGCTGGCGAAGCGTCAGGTGCTGGCCAAGGCGCTCGCGAAGTTGAAGGCCTTCCAGACGAAGGCGGTACTGGCGGCCAGCAAGCGGTTGGACGATCCGAAGCTCGACCGGCAACTGGAACAGATCTTGAGCGGGGACGGGTTACCGGCGCTGACGCCTGGCGACTCATCTGGCAACTCGCCGGCATCGTCGGCGTCGAGCCCGGCCCTTTGACGCTGCGGGAGTTGGTCTGGATGGCCGACGCCCGGCGGCGCGACGAGTGGCAGCACACGTCGGCGCTGCTCGCCATGCTCGCCAACGTCCATCGTAACCCGAAGAAGAAGCCCCAGCCGTTCACGCCGGCAGAGTTCAACCCGCTGGCCGGCGAACGGACGAAGCCCGTGAAAGCCAAGACCGGAGTTCGCACGTTGAAAACCATCTTTGTGGACCGGAGGTGACGCATGGCGGCAGGACAAGCCATCCGCGCCGGCGCGGCCTACATCGAACTGTTCACCAAGGACAGCAAGCTCGTCAAAGGCTTGAGCAGCGCGTCGAAGAAGCTGCAAGCCTTCGGGGCCAGCGTGCAGACGATGGGATTCAGTCTGGTCGCGGCCGGCGGCGCGGTGATCGCGCCACTTCTCGCGGCCGTGCAGCAGTTCGCCACGATGGGCGATCAGGTCAACAAGGCCTCGGGGCGCACTGGCGTGGCGGTCGAGACGCTTTCCGAACTCGCGTATGCCGCCGATCAGTCGGGCGCTAACCTCGAAACACTCGAAGCCGGCCTGCGACGGATGCAGACGACGGTCCTCGACGCCGCTCGCGGGTCGGCGATGGCGCAGGAAAACCTGGCCATGCTCGGTGTGACCGTCGAACAGCTCGCGGCGCTGTCGCCCGACGAGCAATTCAAACTTCTGGCGGATCGCCTTGCGCGGATCGAAGACCCCACGCTCAAGGCGGCGCTGGCGATGAAGATCTTCGGCAAGTCGGGCACGCAGCTTTTGCCACTGATGGCAGGCGGAGCCAAGGGCATCGAGGAACTGCAGCAGCGAGCTCGGGAACTCGGCCTGACGATCTCGAAGGAAGACGCTGACGCCGCCACGCTGTTTGGCGACACGCTCGACGACCTGTGGAAATCGATCAAGGCGGGCGTCTTCGCCATCGGTGCGGCGCTGGCCCCGATGCTCACCGATCTGATCGCCAAGGCCATTAAGTTCGTGGTCGCGGCGGTAAATTGGATCAAGCAGAACAAGGCGCTGGTCGTCACGGTGTTCAAGATCGCCGCTGCTGTGGTTGCAGCTGGAATCGCCCTCATTGCTCTGGGCGGAATTATCTCGGGGCTGGGAGCAGGAATTGGTGCCGTTATCACGGTCGTCGGAGCAATTGGCACGGCCATCGCCATCCTGGGAAAAATCATCGCCCTGCTGCTTTCGCCCATTGGACTCGTGATAGTCGCGGCCGTCGCCCTCGGCGCATACCTCTTATATGCGTCCGGTTTGGGTGCCAAGGCGCTGGCGTGGCTGGGGGAGCGGTTTGAGACGCTCAAGAACGACGCGCTCGCGGCATGGCAGGGGATTGGCGATGCGCTGGCCGCGGGCGACTTGGCGCTGGCAGCGAAGATCGTCTGGCTGACGCTCAAGATGGAATGGCGGCGCGGGATTCACTTCCTCAATGGGCTGTGGATTGGGGCAAAAGAGTTCTTTCTGTCGCTTTGGACCGACGCGGTGTTCGGCGTCGCCAAGATTCTCAACAACGGCTGGGCGGCCATCGAAGTTGGCTGGACCGAGACGGTCGGGTTCCTGGCCGATGCCTGGAGCGTCTTCACCAATCTGCTCACGCACACCTGGCACAACACCATTGGCTTCATCAAGAAGGCTTGGGTGCGGCTCAAGTCGCTGTTCAGCAACGAGGTGGATGTCGATGCCGAGGTGTCTCAGATCAACCGCGAGGTGAGCGAGGCGACCGGCGCAGCCGACCAGCAGATGCTCGACGCGGTGGGCCAGCGGGACCAGGAGCGCCGAGATCGCCGTGAACAGATCGAGCGGGATCGTGCCGGCGTCGAAAGCACGCTCGGCGACATGCAATCCGAGGAACACGCTCGTCGCCAGAAGCAATTTGCCGACGACCTGGCCGAGACGGAAGGGGAACTTGCGGGCGCACGGAAGGAGTGGCAGGACGCCATCGCCGAAGCGGCCAAGAAGCGGGCCGCCGCCGAAACGAGCGATCCCGAACGGCTCAAACAGGTCGAAGACAGCCTTTCCACCAGCGGCGGCGTGCTGGCCGAGGAGCAGCGGAAGGTCGAAGCCAAGGGAACGTTCAATGCGCTCGCCGCCCGCGGCCTCGGTGCCGACAGTCTCGCGGAGCGCACCGCCCGCGCCGCCGAGCAGATCGTGGTCAACACCAAGGACCTGCTCGCGCAGGCCAAGCAAGGGAAGCTCGTGTTCGCGCCGTAGCACGGATGAACTATGCCCATCACCATCGACGAACGATACAACAGCCGCGAGGCGACCGAGAGCGAAGACCCGAACACGGAGTTGCTCTATGTCGTCCAAGGCACCGACGACGATCTGCTCGTCAAAGGGCTGGTCGCGGCCACTGCGCCGGCGTTTTATGACGGGCTCAAGCGCGACAGCTTCACGATCTCGACGGTTGGCGGCGGCGTGTGGGAATGCTCGGTCCGCTATGTGAAGCTCGAAGACGAGTCGCAGTTCACCTTCGACACCGGCGGCGGCAACCAGCACATCAGCCAGAGCCTCACCACAGTCGGCCGCTACGCCGCGCCCGGTGAGATCGCTCCTGACTTTCAGGGCGCGATTGGCGTCAACCAGGACCAGATCGAAGGGACCGACATCACGGTCCCGGTCTACAACTTCACCGAGACGCATCAGATCGACGATGCGCTGGTCACCGGCGCGTACAAGGCGGCGCTCTTCTTCTTGACCGGCAAAGTGAACGCCAGCGGGTTTAAGGGTTTCGCCCGAGGCGAGGTGTTATTTCTCGGCGCGAGCGGCGCGAAACGCGGGTTTGACGATTGGGAGATCACCTATCGCTTCGCCGCCAGCCCGAACGTCACCAACCTCCAGCTAGGCAATATCACGGTCGCCGCCAAGGAGGGCTGGCACTATCTCTGGATTCGGTTCGCCGACGAGGAGGATAGCGCCGCCCACACGCTCATCAAAAAACCGATCGCGGCCTATGTCGAGCAGGTCTACGAGTACGGCGACTTCTCTGGCCTGGGGATCGGAACCTAAATGGGCGACCGCTTCAAAAAAACCCAGACCGGCCAGCCGCTGGAGTTCTCTTCCGAAGTGTGGAACTCCTTCTTGGACACAGTGCGCGCCCAGAAAGGAAAGAAGCACGATCAGCTCGCCGATGCACTCGATCAGATTCGGCAGGCCGACATCATCAAGATGCGCAACGGCAGCGGCGAGGACCGGCTGCGGTTCCACGTGCTGGGTATCTCATCGCCGATCATCACACCCGGATCGCACCTGCGGGAGTTCAAGAACCAAGTGGCGCTGGTGGGTGTGAAGCCGAAGCATCCCGACCACTTCGGGCGCTTCATGATCCTGCTCGACCCGCTGCGCGACGGCAAGATCGGCCGCGCCTGGGTGAGCGGCACCTGCCCGGCCTACATTGAGGTCGAGGACGAATGCCACGAATTTGCCGACGTGAAGCACGACGATCCGACGGTGCTGCTGAGCCGCCCTGTCGGTTCCGCCCGCGTCCTCTGGCGCGAAGGCGGGCTGGGCAAACAATGGGCGGTCGTTCGGCTCTCGAACTTCCCCGAGGACTTTCGCCGCTTCAAGCTGCTCTCGCCGCTGGCGCGCTGCGGCAGCGCGGCGGCGGTGCGAATCGTCTATAGCGAAACTGAGGACGGCACGCCGAAGTGGTGCGAGGCCGATTGCCCGTTCACGCTGTACGACTCGCTCGGCGTCGTATGCCCTGACCTCTGCGGTTCAGAAACGCCCTCGGACGGCGGGTGCGGATGTGATAAGGCCGCGAGCGTCCCGGCTGGCACGTTCGGCTGGGCAAAGTGGATGGCCGACAGCCGCAAGTGGGAAGTCGTGCAACTTGGCGAAGGCTGCTGCGAGGATTCGAGTTCATCTTCTTCCTCTTCCTCGTCCAGTTCGTCAAGCAGTTCTTCTTCGTCGTCGAGTTCCAGTTCGTCCTCGTCGAGTTCCTCCTCTTCGAGCAGCAGTTCGTCGAGCGATAGTAGTTCATCGAGTGACAGCAGTTCCTCCAGCAGCAGTAGTTCCGACGAATCATCGTCGAGCAGTTCGAGCGAATCTTCAAGCAGCGAATCGTCATCGAGCGAAAGTAGCTCGTCGAGCGGCCCGCCGTCGAGCGCAGTGACGCTTCAGGAAACCGAAGTCCGTTGCGAAGGGGGCAAGCTGCGGGTCTACAAGCGCGAAGTGACCATCAGGCTCGAAGGCGGCACGCTGAGCAAGTCGGAAGGCCCGTGGCTGCACAGCCACGAAGCAGGCTGCTGCTGTTGCGATTGCTGCTCCAGTTCGTCGAGCAGTTCATCGTCCAGCAGTTCGAGCAGCGAGAGTTCTTCGGAATCCAGCAGCAGTTCCAGCGATCCGCCGCCCCCCGGTGAAACCGTGCAGGAATTCCGCTTCACGCCCGCCCCTTGCCAAGAGTGCATCGACGTGGAAAGCCGCACGCTGACCGTGCAAGCGGTGTCGAGCGTAGGCGAGTGGCGCTTCGAGCGGCGCGTGCAGGACTGCGAATGCACTTCGAGCAGTAGCAGCAGTTCGTCTTCCAGCAGCAGTTCCTCCTCCAGCCGCGTGAGCAGCAGTTCGAGCGGCTCGTCCTCTAGCAGCAGCGAGTCGAGCGGCAGTGAATCGAGCAGCGATTCCGAGTCGAGCAGTTCCAGCTCGTCGAGCTCGTCGAGTAACAGTTCGTCATCCTCGTCGTCATCGAGTTCAAGTTCGTCCGAAGGCTCGTCATCGAGTTCGGGATCGAGCAGTTCAAGTGGCGGCAGCTCCTCAGCGAGCGAAAGCAGCAGTTCCTCGTCCAGCAGCAGTGAAAATAGCTCGTCCTCGTCGAACACATCGAGCGAGCTTTCCTCTAGCGACGAATCCTCGAGTGGGCACAGCAGCAGCGCCGATTCATCAAGCGACTCGCTGTCCAGCGACGTTTCCTCGTCCACACCGTCGGGCTCGTCCGATCCATCCGCGCACTCGACGCCCATGGCATCCAGCGGTGAAGCGCCGGCAAGCAGTTCAATGGGAAGCTCCTCATTGGACACGTCGTCAAGCAGTTCACCAAGCAGTAGCGATCCGGCGTCGAGTGGTTCGCCGCCCAGCAGCAGTTCACCCAGCGTCAGCATTCCGACGCCAAATTGGCCATCGTCCAGTTCGCCGTCAACGTCGCCGATTGAAAGCTCGTCAAGCGAAAGCTCGTCGTCGAGCGAATCGTACTTCCACGCCGCTTCATCCGGCAGCGGTCCCGCGTCGTCGAGTACTCCGTTGCCCGACAGCTCGTCCTAAGGAGAAGGTTTCAATGCAAGTGTTCTTGATGGGCTATCCCAGCGACCTGGGCGGGGCCTGCACCGAGGCGTGGCATACGGTGAAGATCTGGCGACGCTTCGGCGTCGAGGTGCATTTGATCCCGACGTGGGGTGCGGACGAGAAGTGGAAATCGCGCCTCGATGAACTGGGCTGCGTGACCCATGCGGCTACGGCCCAGACCCTGGAAAAAGTGCAGGGGCTCGCCGGCGGCACAGTCGTCAGCTTCTGCAACAGCGCGTTTCTGGCCAACGCCAAGCGGCTGCGCGAACTGGGTTGCCGAATGGTGTGGGTCAACTGTATGACCTGGCTGTTCAATGCCGAGCGCGACTTCTATCGCCAGTCAGGCCCGTTTGACGCCTTCGTGTTCCAGAGCGAGTTTCAGCGTGGACAACTCGAACCGCAACTGGCTGAGTTCGGCTACAAGCCGGTGCAGGGGCATTTGATTCGCGGAGCCTTTGACGTCGACGAATGGCCCTTCCATCCGCGATCACATGCCCTAGGCGAAGCGTTCGTCGTCGGCCGCGCCGCCCGGCCCGACCAGGACAAGTGGTCGAGCAATACCTGGCCGATCTACGAGCGGATTCAATATCCGAATAAGCGGGCGCTCATGCTGGGCATGGACGACCGCACCACGAAGAAGCTGGGCAAGCCGCCCGTTTGGGCCGACGTACTCAGGCCGGGCGCACTGCCGTCGCGCGACTTCTTCCGCCAACTGCATTGCACGCTGCCGATCAACGGCGGCGCGCGCGAAAACTGGCCACGAGTGGGTCTGGAGGCGTTTGCCTCGGGCGTACCTGTCGTCGCGCAGAACCAGTGGGGCTGGCGCGAAATGATCGATCACGGCGAAACGGGCTTTCTCGGCTCGTGCGACGAGGAACTGGCCCACTACACGGCCATGCTCGCTTACGACGAAGACCTGCGGATGCGGATCATCCACGCCGCGCGAAAGCGGCTCGTCGAGGAACTGGCCAGTCCCGAAGTCATCTGGGCGGGTTGGGAGCAGGTGTTTCAGGGGTTGCAAGCACAAGAGAGGATCGCGGCATGAACAGTTGGGACGCAACGAACGGAGATTCCTCGCACCGTCCGAAGGTGGCTTGCCTCTGCCCGACCTACAAGCGGCCGCGCGAGCTGGCCAATGTCGTCGAATGTTTCTTGCGCCAGGATTACCCGGCCGAACTGCGGGAACTGATCGTGCTGGATGACGCCGGCCAGTACGCCCCCGGTGCGATCACCGCCCCTGGCGTCAAGTTCACCACCACGCCCCATCGCTTCCGCACGCTTGGCGAAAAGCGGAACGCTTCGGCGGCGCTGTCTTCGTCTGACGTGACGATCTACTGCGTGTGGGACGATGATGACGTGTACCTGCCGTGGCACGTCGCGGCAGCGGTCGCGGCCCTGGAACAGACCGGCGCGGATTACACGATCCCCACGGCCCTTTACACCGAGAACCGCAAACGCCTCGCCCCCAAGTCCAATGGGCAGATGTTTCATGGCGCTTGGGCCTTCCGTCGCGCGGCGTTCGAGCGGGTCGGCGGTTATCCTTGGATTCAAAGCGGCCAGGACCAAGGACTGTTGAGGCGGTTCAAAGCAGCCGGCATGCGACGGGCCGATCCCATTCGCTTCGATCCGCGTCCCAGCTACATCTACCGCTGGGGCACCACGCCGTGCGGCTGGCACATTTCGGGGCTGAACCGGCAAAACGGATACGAGCGGGTCGCCGCCAAGCAGGGTGAATCGATCAAGGAGTTGACGCCCGCGCTGGAGAAGGATTGGACAGGGCTGACTCTACAGCTTCGAGAACCCGAGGCGCAAGCGACTGCGATTCCCTTCTCCGTTATCGTTCCGTGCCGCGAACTGGACGAGCCTCGCTCCCGCGCCTGGGATTGGGTGCGGCGGAAGCTGGTCGCGGCGTATCCTGATGCGGAGATCATCTTGGCGGACGACGGCCTCGCCGGCGATGCGCCCTTCAATCGGTGCCGTGCGATCATGGATGGCGCACAGCGCGCCGCGCACGATCTGCTAGTGATCACCGATGCCGACGTTTGGAGCTACGGGCTGATCGATGCCATCGAAGCCGTCGCCACCGGAGCGCCGTGGGCGACGCCGCATGGCAAGGTACACCGGCTGACCCGCTCAGTAACCGAGCGTCTCTACGCCGGACACTACCCCACGCCTCGATCCGCCTGCGAGCGGCAGCCCTACGCCGGCAATGTCGGAGGCGGCTTGCTTGTCGTCGCCAAGTCGACGCTACAACACGTTCCCTTCGACGGCCGCTTCGCCGGTTGGGGCCGCGAGGACGACGCCTGGCAAATGGCCGTCAAATGCATCCTGCCCGACGGCGTTCGGTTCGACCATCCTCTCTATCACCTCTGGCACCCGCCCCAGCCGTCCAGCGGCGACCGCAAAAGTTCGCCGAACCGGGAACTGTATCATCGCTACCGCGCGGTCGCCGGCAACCGCCAAGCCATGCAATCGCTGCTGGCCGAGGCGGAAGGCTGGCCGCTCAATGCCACTAAGCGCGCCAAACTTTAGAACCATCTTTCGGCCAGAGACATCTTGCCCTGAAAGTGTTACGGCCAAGAGCGACCTCGTATGGCAGCACGATGTATCCGCGGAAAGCGTTCCGGCAATTTAGCGTTACGTTGAAATCCGCAGGTCTTAAGGAACAAGCTAATGGCTGCTGGTCCGCTCCCTATTTAGCTCGGAACGGTTGTTGCAACGGCGCCAAAAGCCTGCTACGATTTCGAATTATTTGTCACACACACCCATGTGACTGTGCGGTCACTCGCGGTAGATTGTGAACGCCAAAAACGGATGCTATTTGCCAGGAAGGCTCGTGACGGCATGTATCTTCTCATACTTGCCATAGCCACGACATTTACTCTCTCTTTTTTGCTGCGGGGCTGCCATTATGTCGATACTGCGCGCACGTAAAGTCCAACAAGCCAAACGCTCCCAGGCGCGTCGCAAGCAGGCAACTCGACACCGTTGGCTCCCGAAGTTTGAAACGCTTGAACGCCGTGATCTGATGGCGACACTGTATTGGGATACTAACGGCGCAACTCCGGGTTTGGGCGGCGCGGGCATGTGGGATTTGACGACCGCAAACTGGACAACCGATCCAACGGGTTCATCGGCGACGCAGGCCTGGGACAACAATGCTGGCGACGAGGCGGTATTTGCCGGAACGGCAGGTGCGGTGACGCGGGGACAGGGATTAATGCCGCAGGCTTAACTTTTGGTACCACGGGGTACACGCTCAGCGGTAATACCTTATCGCTGAGCGGCGGCGCGACGGTTGATGTCGAAGCATCCCTATCCGTGACGATCTCATCGCTCCTGGCAGGGTCGGCAGGGCTGGAGAAAACAGGGGGCGGTACGCTGACGCTTAGCGGCAACAACTCATTTAGTGGTGGAGCGACGCTCACTTCGGGAACGGTGATCGTTACACATAACAACGCGCTAGGCGCCGATACGGTCACTCTTAATGGAGGGAAGCTCCAGGCCGGAAGCAGCCATCGGACACTTTCGAATGCGGTCGTCGCCGCTACGGGCACGACGAGTGAATTGATCGCTCCCTCCAATAGTAATCTGACGCTCGCTGGGAATTTGTCTGGCGATGGCGCTATCTGGAAAACTGGGGCATTCTCTGTCTTTCTTGGCGGAAACAATTCCTCATTTGCGGGTGTGTTTTCCAACCGCCAAAGCAATCTCTTCTTTAATAGCGCTGACTCTGGCAGTGCTGCCGCCGCCTGGGATAATACCGGGGGCAACCAGTTCGCCATGAATTTTGCCACCAATGGCACGATCCGATTCGGAGCGTTTGGCGGCGCCAGCGGCATGTTGCACGGTGGTTACAACTTGGCGGGAGCCAAGACCGTTGAAATCGGTGCGCTGGACCTATCAACGACATTTTCCGGTGCCGTGAAGGATTTTGACGCTGGCAACGGCGGTTCGACGCTCGCCGTCGTGAAGCGCGGAAGCGGCGTGCTCACATTGTCGGGTAGCAACTCCTATAGCGCTGGCACGACAATTGCCGCCGGCGTGTTGGTCGCTGCTCATAATGCCGCGTTGGGGACGGGCGCCGTTACGCTCAGTGGCGGCAACTTGCAGTCCGGTAACGGCCATCGCTCGCTGGCCAATGCCATCATTGCCTCGGCAAGCACTGTCAGTGGCCTGGTCTCCCCCGCCAATAATAACCTCACGTTGACGGGAGATATTTCCGGTGCCGGAACGCTCTGGAAGCTCGGCGCATTTTCGGTTTTTCTGGCTGGCGACAACAGCGGGTTCTCGGGTGCGTTCTCGCATCGCCAGAGCAACCTCTACTTCAATTCCGCCACCGCAGGCAGCGCTGCGGCAGCCTGGGACATCTCCGGCGGCAATCAGTTTGCCGCCAACTTTAACGGTGACGCGACACTCTCCTTTGGTTCGCTCGCTGCGACCACGGGCCAAATCGCCGGAGGCGGGACCGGAACAAAGACGTTCGCAATTGGCGCGCTCAATACCAGCACTTCGATTGCCGCGCCCTTGATGGATGCCATTAGCGGTAGTGGTCCTGTCTTCTCCTTGCTCAAGAGCGGGACCGGCACGCTCACGCTCAATGGCGCGAACGTGTATTCAGGCAACACTACCGTCGATGCTGGCGCATTGACGCTCACTCGCATCGTCACCAACGGCCAAAGTACGGCGGGCAAGGGAACCGTCACGATCAATGACGGTGCAACCCTTCTCGCGGCAGGCAACAACGTCTTTGGCGCAGGCACGGGAATGCCGGTTAAGATCGTTGTCAGTGCTGGTGGGACACTCGCCACAGGCAATCTTGCTCATTCGGAGCTTCCGGCAGTCGAAATGAGTGGTGGGACGATTGCGAGCGGCACGCCCCATCCTTATTGGGGCAGTTTCGCCCTCTCGGAAGGCATCGCCACTATCGGCGGGACGACGTCCGTTATCTCGGCCAAGAATGCATTCATTCCCGACACACAAGAAATTAATACCGCCGCGGGTTCCCGTTTGGAAATTGCGGGTGATTTCAATGGATCAGCTGCGTACGGGAAGTCCAAAGAAGTTGTGGCCGGTGCGGGAACGGTTGCCAAGACAGCCACAAAGAAGGAATATCGCATTTCTAACCCGCAGTTTCAGTTGGGAGAAACGGCTGCTCCCTACCATTCCGAATCGGTTGTGCTGGCTGAAGACGATTGGATTGCAGCGACTTCCGTCGTCGAAGCAGTGCAAAAGGCGGTTAATGTAAGTTTCTATGCCAACGGTCAACTGTACTCGTTCGGCCCGAGCGGGACCAACGGCCAGTTCTCCGTGGCGACCGTAGGGATGCTCAAACAAAATCCGAACTACACCGCGCCCTCGGGCCTTTCTGATGACGCCTGGATCATTGCCTTTGAAGATTACACCGATGGTGACCTGGACGATGCTTATGTTACGTTCGCACTAGAGGAGCAAGATCAATCCTCCGAAGATCCTGGAAACGATTGCGATTGTGACTGTGACTGCAGTCCCGCAGATACCATGCCTGACGGTGCTGGCTCCACGTCGGCCGATTCACTCCAGCAACAAAGCACCACGGTCAATCCCAGGCCGATTATACGCGTTAGAACGCAGATCGAACCCGATCAATCGCCGCCCGACCTGATCGAAGTTCAGCTCGAGTTCAATGGTGTCGCTCAACCTACCGTCTTTCTAGACCCAACTGGCTTCAGCTCCGGTGATCGCTTTCTGGCCGCCGCACAAGCGGACGCCAGTGCCTTGGCGACGGGCCGTTATGCCTGGGAGATGAAAGTTGTCTCGCATTACGGCTCTAGCAAGCTGGAAGATAACTTCTCCGGTTTCCAAGACGTAGTGAACCGCACCGCCAGCGAGTTCGGTGCGGGCTGGAGCCTTGCCGAACTGGATCGACTCAATATTGAAACGGAAGGTGTCAATCTAATTACCGGCGCCAACCAGGCAATCTGGTTCCAAAAAGATGGTGGAGATTACGTCCGCCAGGCAGGCGATGCTTTCATTCAATCAATGGTTCGCAATGGCGACAACAGCTTCACTCTAACCTACAACAATGGTGCGCGTAGCGAGTTCAACAGCGCGGGGTTGCTTACTTCGCGCATCCAGACGAATGGCAATACGCGCACCTACACTTACTCGGATGTAGACGGCGATTCGGTTGCCGATGAACTTGTCTCGGTGCTTGACGAACGGGGCGAAACCACGACCTACGGCTACACCGGCGGCCACCTGGCGAGCGTGACCGATCATGCTGGTCAAGTCACAACCTATGCGTACAACATGGCAGGCCAGTTGGAAACGATGACCCAGCCTGATCCCGACGGCGCTGGTCCTCAAGCCGCGCCCGTCTGGACCTATGGCTACGATGCGACCACGGGACTGCTCAGTTCGATCACCGATCCTCGCAACCTCGAATCGAAGATATTCTACGATCATGCGGGGCGAGTCAGTTCCATCGAACAGGCGTGCGGCGGCACGTCCACGCAAGATTCTTATTTCTCGCGAGGCGTGGTCGACCTCAGCGCTGTGGGTTACGACGCCAGCCATCCCGCACCGCTCACGTCAGCAAGCGATAGCGTGGAGTATCGCGAGGATGAACTCGGCAATCCGACGCTCATCGAACGCGACCATCGGGGCTATGTCACGAAGGAAACTGATGCTCTCGGCAACGTCACCACCTATCGCCGGGACGTGAATGGACGCATCACCAAGATGACACAGGCGGATCCCGACGGCGCAGGCCCTTTGTCGGAACGCATCACCACCTATAGCTATGACGCCAACGGCAACCTGCTCTCGCGCACCAATCCGGATAGTTCTACGGAAATCTGGTCCTACGAATCAACCTTCAATAAGGTAACTAGTTACACCGATCCACTAGGTCGCGTTACGCTGTATGAAATCGATCCACTAACGGGCGACATGCTCAGTGAAACGCGCATCGTCGGCCTCAACGATCAAGTCAGTAGCGAAACCGACGATGTGACGACCAGCTATGCCTACACGGATGGCTCCGGTGGCATTCCCGCGGGACTCGTTAGCAGCATCACCGACCCGCTCGGTCGCGTAACCGAAATGGTTTACAACAACGCAGGCCTGCTGATCAGCCAAACCGATGCCGTAGGGACCGCCGACGAAGCGACGACCGAATACGAGTACGATGCCCGCGATAATCTGTCCGCTGTGATTGATCCACTCGGTCGTCGCACCGAGTACGTCTATGACAATCTTAACCGTCTGATCCAGCGGACGGATCCCGACCCCGACGGCATAGGGCCGCTGGCCTCACCGGTCTGGACTTATCAATACGATGCCGTTGGCAATCAAACACATGTAACCGATCCACTCGGAAGCGTTACCGAGTACGTTTACGATGAGCGCAATCGCATCGAGCAAGTGATCGAAGCCGATCCCGACGGCGCTGGCATGCTCACCTCGCCTGTCACGAGCTACGTCTACGATTGCGTTGGCAATCTCACCAGTATTACCGATCCGCTCGGTCGAGTCACGACGTACACGTATGACGAACTTAACCGGCTTACATCCACGACGCTCCCTGATCCTGACGGTGTCGGCCCCCTTACGAGTCCCGTTTCCAGCCAGGCGTATGATAACGCTGGCAATCTCGCCACCCGCACCGACGCCCTCGGCAATGTGACCATCTATCGTTATGATATTATGGGTCGCTTGCTCGAAACGACACTTCCCGATCCTGACGGCGCGGGACCACAAGCCAGTCCCATCACGTCGCAAACCTACAACCTCGCCGGCCAAGTTGTCGCCACCACCGACGCCTTGGGCCGCGTCACCGAGTACGAGTACGACGATCTCGGCCGGCAGGTGAAAACCATCCTGCCCGATCCTGATGGCATCGGTTCGCAAACCTCGCCGGAGTACGTCACCGCCTACGACAAGTCGGGCAACGTCACCAGTCGGACTGACGCCCTCGGCAATATCACGAGCTATGCCTACGACAACCTGAACCGGCTGATTGAAACCACTTTGCCCGACCCCGATGGAGCTGGACCGGAATCGTCGCCGGTTTATTCCTCGACTTATGATGTCGCCGGACAACTCGTATCTTCCACCGATGCGCTCGGCCGCGTAACCACCTACAGTTACGATAAGCTTGGCCGACAAACCAGCATCACCCAGCCCGATCCCGATGGCGTGGGACCTCTCGCTGCTCCTGTCGCCAGTTTTACCTACGACGCTGTTGACAATCTTCTCGCCACCACCGATCCCCTCGGTAACGTCACCACGTTTAGTTACGACGCCCTTCATCGTCGCGTCAGCATGACAGAAGCCGATCCGGATGGCGTTGGGTCTCTAACGAGCCCGGTTACTACTTGGGCCTTTGATGCCGCCAGTCAGATGGTCAGCGCCACCGATCCCTTGGGGCGGACGACCGGCTACACCTATGACGGCTTGGGACGGCAAATTAGCGTGATGACTCCTGATCCGGATGGAGCAGGTCCACTCTCCAGTTCAATTACGCATTATAGCCACGATGCGGTCGGCAATCTGGTCGAGCTAACAGACCCTCTGGGGAATGTGACCACGCGAACCTACGACCATCTGTATCGCTTGATTCAAGAGGAATTGCCCGATCCCGACGGCGCCGGTCCTTTGGCGCGGCCCACGACTGTTTACGCCTACGATTCCGTGGGGAATCGCCTCAGTTTGACCGATCCCGTGGGCAATACGACCACCTGGACGTATGACGGCCTTGACCGCGTGTTAACCGACACCAATGAGCTTAATAAATCCCGGTCCTTCGTCTACGACCCGGTTGGCAATCTGGTTGAACGCACGGATCGCAACGGACGTGTAACCGAGTACGCCCATGACAGCCTCTACCGCAAGATTGAGGAGAACTGGCTGGATGGCTCCTCGGCCGTGATCCGGACATTATCCTTCAGCTATGACGCCATAGGACAGCTTTTGTCGGCCTCTGATCCATCAGCAACTTACAGCTATACCTATGACGACCTGGATCGCGTGATCGAAGAAGGACAAACGATCGCGGGTTTCACGCCCATCGTTACCCTGCAGCGAACCTATGACGCTTATGGCAATCGCACCAGTCTGTCGGCGACGCTAGACAGTACGCTTGACTACCACAACGCCTACACCTTTGACGCGCTCCATCGCGCGACGCAAATCACGCAAGCTGGCCAGCTTGGCGGCAATGCGATGGCGGAAAAACGCTTTGACCTTCACTACAACGCCGCGGGACAATGGACTTCGTTCGACCGATTCGCCGATCTGGCGGGCTCGGAATACGTTGCCACGACCAGCTATGCCTATGATGGCATAGGCAGATTAACGGGCTTACAGCATACTCAAGGCGTAACATCGCTGGCCGGGTATGCGTACACTTACGATGCTGCAAGTCGCATCACGGCGATCAATTCCGTACTCGATGGACTCACGGACTATACGAATGACGCAACCGGTCAGTTGATCGACACGGATCATAATGGTCAACCGGACGAGTCGTATAGCTACGATGAAAACGGCAATCGCATCACCAACACTGTTGGCGCCAACAACAGGATTCTTTCCGACGGCACGTATGATTACGAGTACGACGACGAAGGAAACATGACCGCCAAGGAGACGATTTCCACCGGAGAGCGAGTGGAATACGTTTGGGACCACCGCAATCGTCTCGTGTCAGTGATCAGCAAGGATGGTCTAGGCGCAGTCGTTAAGCAGGTAGATCAATCCTACGATTATGCCAATCGCTGGGTTCGCCGGAGCGTGGATCCCGATGGCGCTGGCGTGGCCTCCGCCGCTAACACTTTCTTCACATACGAGGGAGATCAGATTACCCTGCAATTCGAGGGTAATTCCGCGAGCGACTTATCGCACCGCTATCTGTGGGGCGAAGCCGTCGACCAAATTTTCGCCGACGAGCAAGTAAGTTCATTGGGAAGCGCTGGCAGTGTGCTTTATCCCCTCACCGACCACCTCAACACCACGCGGGATCTCGCAGAATACGACTCCGGCGCGGATACCACTTCGATTGTCAACCATCGCCGGTTCGATAGCTTCGGCAACGTTATCAGCGAAACCAACAGCAGCGTCGATTCGCTCTTCGGCTTCACCGCTCGTCCCTTTGACGACTCCACGGAACTTCAATGGAATCTCAATCGCTGGTACGTCAGCCACCTGGGCGTCTGGATGAGTGAGGATCCGATTGGGTTTGAAGCGGGAGATGCGAATGTCAGAAGGTATGCTGGAAATGCTCCAGCAACTAATATCGATCCTAGTGGCCTCATCTATATTAGTAGGCGACCGGTCATCAAAGGCGGATTAAAGGATCTCGCGTCAACTGTGGCGGTTGTCGGAAAAGGCCAATGTCCAGGTGGAAGAGAAGGCACGCAGCTTGCAGGATCAGTTACAGGCAGTTACGACATATCCATAACGGCCGGAGGCAAGTGGACAACGCTGTTTGCCAAAGCAATTACAATTGGCTCTATAGGTCTCGTTGATATAGAGGCTTCCGCTGAATGGAGCGCGACCGTAACATTAGAAGGCAAATTTAACGTCAATGTCGACTATGTAACAGGTTGCATCTTTCCTACTCAGTCGACATTCAGCACGCGAATCAAGGGCACCGCAACAGCGGAAGGAATTGCTGAGGCTCGTCTCCGCGTCGCAGATCGTGGCTATCGCGCTCGCGCGGAAATCATCGGCGAAGTATCGGCAACCTTTATCGTTACATATTCCTCTTCCAGCAATCGAGTTTCGTACCGCCTCGAGAAATTGGACAACACTAGGGTCCAGGCGGTCGCTTATGTTGACAAGTTTGTCGGAGGTGAATACGAGACAATTTGGCAAAAGAAGTTGATATGACGATTGCACACCGCTAAGTCTTGGAGATTCCCGTGCGACAATTACACCGAAGCGTCATCTTGTGCTTTCTTATAGTTAATTCTTGGGGTTTGCCACATTCCTTTGCAGTGGAGAAGAATCAGGTAATAGTGTGCGAACATGACCAAGGGCCATGCAAATTGCGTGACCTCAGAGAAATCACACTCGGCCCCTACCAGCACGGATTGAGATTGTGGTTCGGGAGTCAATTGACAGTAAAATGCTCGTTCCATGCTTTTACTCATCGTGATTACCCGCAACTTACTTGGATCGACAGTAGCAGCATCGCTGTCAACGAGAGCAGCGCGAAGCCACGTTTTTACGCCCATCATGTTGCTTTCCTTGCGGCTGATGAAAGCCTAATCGCTTGCTGCGGTGATTCCCTAATGAGTGAGCCAACAAGCACTAGGACTGAAGGTCGAAGCCTCGTCATGCAAATTCCGCGCGGGTATCACCCGGAAATAGCGCTGTACAAGACGGCATATTATGAATCTGAAGCTGCGATAGGTACGCAAGAAGCCAATCACCAGCCATCGCGCGATGAAATAGATTCACGCGATCTCCGTGCTGTCAAAAATCCGTTAAGAATAAATGCACGGCATCGTCAGTTATTCGCAAATTTGCCCAAGGGAATGCATGCCTATACAGTCGAGGGAGTTTGTAATGTCGGCAAATCTCCTCTTCCAAGCAAAGGCGATGAAGCTGAAGTTCCGCCGGTCTCGATTGGGTCCAAGTTAAGTTCACAAGCAAACATCTTTTTTCGCGTAACAGATGATAAGGGCCTCGTAATTTACTATTCTATAAAAAACAACTCAGAGTCTACAGCGCGCCAGGATGTTTACATAGCATTCTTTGACGACGACGGGCGGTTAATTGCGAGTACTTCCTTAAAGTGCAGTATTGCCCCAGGTGCAGTTTCCCCATCGGTGTCGATTGATGGCGTGCCGCAAGCGAATGCTAGTGCTTTGAGCGCCTTTTTGCCCATGCTTTTGCCCAAGGGCCACCATAAGAGCATCACCAATTTCAAAATGACTATGTATGTTTATCATATAGAGCCTGAGGATTGAGGAGCTAGTATGGTCAAAATAGTCTAGATTAGACAGATGCAAGACAGATGCCGGGAAAGTTAATTCGACCGACATGGGGCCGCACTGCGAGGCCGTCGCAGCCATTCATCACAAGAACGCGGGTGAAACGCTGTCTTCTCTGACCCGCATACGCTGTCTTGCGGCAGTAGTACTGCGGCATCTCGCTAAGGGGTTCACGCAGGGCAATCGCATGTCGAAGCCCCAAAAACAAGGAGATTTTGGCTACCAACGCGTCCCAATGCGCCTTGTGAAGCGACGTTGGACGCCGCGAACGTGGTTTTCCCTAGGAAAATCGCTGGTTTAACGTGCGATTGCCCTGGGGGTTCACGGGGCTCAACTTTGCCAGCATGGTTACTGTCGGTTGTGACCTGATCGAAACGGACTCGAGCGGGGCAAACTGTGTGGCAATAATGGTTTATGGGATTCGACCGGATAGAGAGTCGTTACGAAGAGGGTTGGTTCCAGTGTACTCCTTTACTCTTGCGGAACCCGAGCGACACCGGATACGCCTGTTGGCCCGCCAACTAGGTGAAGCAAGAAACGGGCGTTGCTTGCCGCTGGCTTGCCGTGGAACGGCCTGCAAGAGCCAAGTTCCGCCTTCTGGGCGCTGGGTTCGGCGAGTTGGCGTCTCGGGGGGAACACCGTAGGCTTACCCTTGCGCTGGGTTATCGTGCCTTGAGGAGGGCTGGGCGGCAGAACCATGCAGGGGACCGCTCTGGCTTTGCCCGGCGCCGCATGTCTACGCACCGCCCGCGACCGACTCTCGCCCCAGAAATGTTGAATGACCCCGTTTCCGGCCGGAATGTGGTTTTGCGCCGGATTGTGTGGTTAGGACGCCCAACGCACCCGGAGTCAATGGGTAAGCAGCAGGCGGAAGCGCCGGAAGGCGCGCTTGTCGGCATTGCGTTCGGCTCCTGCGTTTCCTTTTCGTGTTCCTGCCGAAACCTTGACGTATCGCGGACGGGGGATGACAAAGGGGAAAGTCCGCCACCGGAAAGGCAACTCTCTCGAATCCATAATGAAGCAGTTCAACCTATACCAATGCGCGGCGGTAGCCGCCTTTCTTGTCTGCGACGTACTGTGCTTGGGCGCCGTCTGGCCGCCAGCGGTTTTGGGCGCGGACAGGCTCGGCCCCGGCGTTTCCTACCGCGTTATCCGCGATGAAGACAAACCCCTCTCCATCCATGTGCTGGAAATCGACCGCGCGCAAGCGGATCTTTATCTGACCGCTTCGGTGGGCGCGACGATCAAGGGCAAGGAGACCGTGCCGAAGATGGCCGCCGCCATGCCGAAAGACAAAGGTGTGGCGCTGGCCGCCGTGAACGGAGGATATTTCGAGTTTACGAAGGAACCTCGCTTTTTCGGCGTCGTTTCGGGAATCTCCATCATCGAGGGCGAACTACTCAGCGGCCCGCGCAGCACGTCGCTCTGCTTTGACGGCAAGGGGAAGCCGAGCATCCGGCGCGCCGCATCCGATTTTCACGTCACGTGGCCCGATGGCGCGACGGCGGCTTTTGGGCTGAACCGCCCCACGGCCGATTACGACAGCGACGTGAAGGGGACGCCGCTGGTGATTTTCACGCCTGCGTACGCCGCTTCGACCGGGGTGACCCAAGTCCGCGAAATCGTACTGGGGCCGGCCGACCCGAAGGCGTGGCTGCCCTTGCGGGCGAATCAAACTTTCCGCGCCAAAGTCGTAGAAGTGCGGACCGAGGGCGACACGCCTATCGCCTCGGGCACGCTGGTTCTCACCGTTTCGCGCAAGGCCGAGGCGTCTACGCCCGTGCTGAAACCGGGCGACGAACTCATCATCAATACGGCGTTCAGCCAGGACATGTCAGACGTCGTGACGGCGATCAGCGGCGAGCCGCAGTTGTTGAAGCGCGGCGAAGAACCGGCGTCGCCCGACCCCGACCGGCCGGGTTCCCGCGCGCCGCGGACCCTCGTAGGCTACAACGACGAGCGCATCTATTTCGCCGTGGTCGACGGCCGCCAGAAAGAGTTGTCGCGCGGCATGAGCTTCGCCGAGGCGTCGGCATTCATGCGCGGGCTTGGGTGCAACGAAGCGATCAATATGGATGGCGGCGGTTCGTCGACTTTTTGGCTTGCAGGCCGCGTGATGAACTCACCTTCGGACGGCGCGCCGCGGGCGGTCGGCGATTGCCTCGTCCTGATGCGGCGACAGGCAAAGCAATAGCGACAGGCAAGAAGGAGCATCCCTTACCCTGCCAACCTCACCGTGTCCCGGACGAAACGCTGCCGATTGTGTAGCGGCCCGAAGGCATAAGTGATTTCGACTTCCAACTTTCGACCCAGGAAACCGATCATGGGCTGGTGGCGGCGCGGCGTGATTTATCATATTTACCCGCGGTCGTTCTTCGACGCCGACGGCAATGGCGTGGGCGACCTGGCGGGCATCGCCCAGCGGCTGGATTATTGTCAATGGCTGGGCGTGAGCGGCGTGTGGCTCTCGCCGATCTATCCTTCGCCAATGATCGATTTCGGGTACGACATTTCCGATCATACCGACATTCACCCGCTGTTTGGCACGCTACGTGATTTCGACCACCTTCTGGCCGAAGCCCATCGGCGCGATCTGCGGGTGCTGCTGGATTTCGTGCCCAATCATACCTCGGACCAACATCCATGGTTTTTGGAATCGCGGACATCGCGCACTAGCCCGCGACGCGAGTGGTACGTGTGGCGCGATCCGGCGCCCGACGGCGGTCCGCCCAACAACTGGCGGAGCGTGTTCGGCGGCAGCGCCTGGCAGTGGGACGAATCAACGGGCCAATACTACCTGCACTCGTACTTGAAGGAGCAGCCCGACCTTAACTGGCGCCATACCGACGTCCAACAGGCGATGCTTGACGTGCTGCGGTTCTGGCTGGACCGGGGGGTGGACGGGTTCCGCATCGACGCCGTTTCGCGGTTATTGAAGGACGATCAGTTCCGCGACGATCCGCCCAACCCCGATTATCGCCCGGGACAAGACCCGTATTACGAACTGCTCCCCACGTTCTCTCGCGACCGGCCTGAACTGGGAGACATCTTGCGCCGGATTCGCCAGGTTTGCGGCGCGTACGGCGAGCCGCTGTTGATCGGCGAGGCGTATTTGCCCATGCCGCGACTGATTCCTTATTACGAGGCCGGCATTCACTTTCCCTTTAACTTCCAGTTGGTCCGCACCCCCTGGAACCCGCGCGACGTGCGGGTGGTGATCGACCGTTACGAAGCGGCGCTGGCGTCGCAACATTGGCCGAACTGGGTCTTGAGCAACCACGACAATTCGCGCGTCGCCAGTCGCGTGGGTCGGGACCAGACCCGCGTCGCGGCGCTGCTGCTCTTGACCCTGCGCGGCACGGCCACGTTGTATTACGGCGATGAACTCGGCATGGTCGACGTGCCGATCTCGCCCGAGCGTGTGCAGGACCCATGGGAGAAAAACGTGCCGGGTTTGGGCCTGGGCCGCGACCCCGAACGAACGCCGATGCAGTGGACTGGCCAGTTGCACGCGGGCTTTACCACCGCCCAGCCGTGGCTTCCGGTCGCTGCCGACTACGCCGCGTGCAACGTCGCCTCGCAGCGGACGGACCCGCACTCGATGCTGAATCTCCACCGCCGTCTACTCCATCTCCGCGCGAACGAACCCGCGTTGGAGCATGGCTCCTACGCTTCATTGGCGGCCGACGACCGGGTTCTGGCTTATCAACGGGAATGGGCCGAACAACGGTTCCTCGTCGTGCTGAACTTCAGCAGCCAGCCGATCGCAATTGCGGAACCTGCCTTACGAGGCGTGATCCGTCTTTCCACGTATCTCGACCGCGAAGGCGAGCCCGCGGCCAATCCCCTCTCGCTCCGCGCTAATGAAGGGCTGCTCATCGAGGCGCACGACTAGGGTAGGCCCCGTCGCGATGCGAAGCGCCAGGAGCCGGTAAGTGCATCTTCACGGCTGCGCGCATGGCCTACGTCGAAAACGTCATGCCCTCGGGAAAAATGCTTTCCATCGCGTGCGCGTGGTGGGCGAGGCGCCCGAAAATCCCATCGAATGAATTATCTCGGAAAGTTTGGCGGTTTGGCGAGCGAATTGCTGTAACAGCTTAGGAACTTGTTTGAATGGCGAGCCTCGCGGGGCGAACGAAACCTATCCATCTTCCTTTGGCTGCCGCCCATGAACGACGCCTCTTCCCCCGAACGCTGGTCCTTTCTCTCGCGCGCCGTCGCGGTGATCGCGCTGGCTGCGGGGTTCCTTATTGCGGGCCTGGTCGCATACTACGCGATCGACGCCCTGTTCCTGGTTTTCGCCGGATTGCTGTTCGCCGTGTTCTTGCACGGCCTTAGTCGCGGCGCCAGTCAGAAAACGCCGCTTACCTATGGCTGGGCCTTGGCGGGAGTGATTCTGACGCTGGTGATGCTGGCCGCGGGCTTGCTGCTGTACGCGGTTCCCACCCTGACACAGCAAGCGGGGCAACTGCGCGGAGAGCTTACGTCGGCCGCCCAAAGCACGATCCAAGAACTGCGGCAGTACGAGTTTTTGAACGATTCCTTAAAACAAGTTCAACCGGAGCAAATTTTCTCCACGGCCCTGGGCGGCCAGACATTTCACTTTGTGCGACAAACGGTCTCGGGGATCGTTGGCGCGCTCGGCTCCCTGCTTGTGATTCTGTTCATCGGCATTTACTTCGCCGTGGAGCCGAATCTTTATCTGCGCGGCGTGACCGCGTTAGTCCCGCCCGCGCGCCGTGAGCGCTTCCGCGAGGTCCTGGGGAATCTGGGAAAAACCCTGTGGTGGTTCCTCATGGGCCGCCTGGTTTCAATGGCCGTGATTGGAATCTTTTCCGGCGTGGGGTTGTACTTTCTCGGGATACCGTTTGCCGGGCTGTTGGCGGTGCTGGCGGCGATCTTGGTATTCATTCCATACATCGGCCCCGTCCTGGCGCTCATTCCGCCGCTGTTGTTGGCGCTGCAGCAAGGTCCGCGGACCGCGGCTTATGTGCTCATCCTCTACTTGGTGATTCAGTTCGTGGAGAGCTACCTGCTGACGCCCTTAATGCAGCGCCGCCAAGTTGAATTGCCCCCCGTGGTGACAATCGCCGCGCTGGTGGCGATGGGCATGCTGACTGGAATGTTGGGGCTGATCCTGGCGACGCCGCTGGCCGCGGTCATCATGGTTCTCATCCGGGATTTTTACGTGGAGGACATCCTCGGTGATCGAACGCCCGTCGACTCCGGCGAAACGTAGCAGTCTTTGTGAAAGAGGGAAACGACGGTGAGCGGCGTCGGCAAGGGAGAACGCGGCACGAGTGGCGCCCAGCCTCAAGACGTGCAAGCGGCGGGGCAAGACGCGAACCGCCGCGGCTGCGAGCTTGAGGATCGCCTGGCGGCGCCGATGTTCGCGCTGGCGGTGCTGTTCCTGATGTTCCTGGCGGCCGCCCTTCAACTGACGCGTGCTTCCGACGAGGCAAGTTGGGGCGGAACGACCTTGCGGATTGTGTTCGCCGGGCTTCTCCTGCTGTGGCCGATCTTTGTCGCGGAAGGCGTGTTGCGTCTTTGGATCACTCCGCGCGAGCGCCGTACGTGGAAGTCGCTGGCCGCCGCGTTGGCGGTTGGCCTGGCGCCGCCGCTGCGAATGGGGGCCTATAGCCGGTCGCGTCCCCAGCATCTGTGGCTGCCCGGAATGGGCTGGCGAGAGACCGACTTCGATCTTCAGAAGACGCTCGAACGATTCTTCGGCGGCCCGATGTTCTTCATGGCGCTTTTGATCCTGCCGATTCTGGCCGTGGAATACTTCTGGTCGGACGCGGTGGAAGCTTATCCCCTGCTCCAGATTGCGCTCCGGATTGCGGTGAGCGTCATCTGGCTCGCGTTTGCGATCGAGTTTATCATTCGGTTCTCCGCGGCCGACGAGAAGCTCAATTACGCATTCACGCATTGGGTCGATCTGATCGTCGTCGTGTTGCCGATGTTGGAGTTCCTCCCGTTCTTAAGACTCCTCCGCGTGACGCGACTGATGCGGCTTCAGAACGTCGCGCGCATGGCCAAGTACTATCGCCTGTATGGAATGGCGGAGAAAGGGTGGCGCGGGGCGGTCGTACTCCAGGTGATCCAGCACTGGTTCAGCCGTTCGCCCCAAGCGCGCCTGAGCCGTCTGCAAAGCCACCTGGAAGACACCCAGCATCGAATGCGTGCGTTGGAACAGGAAGCCGATTACTACCGCCGCAGGATCGCGGCCCTAGAGAACGGAGTTGGGGCGCAGGGCGCGGCGCCCGAAAATAGCGAGCGCGCTGCCCACCGCCCCAACTCTGAATAACAAAGGAGTGATGCGACGCAAATCGTTCGTGGGATTGTAATAAACGTGGGCGCGTGAGTCGGCTGATGGAATCGCCTTTGGATGTGGCGAAACGCCGACGTGCGCTGGCCACAAGGGCGGCGCTCTTGCACGATCGACGCACCAATTACCCGTACCGTACCCTGGGGACGTTCCCGCATTGAAGAACCCTTACCAGTCGCCAACTCCTTCCCAAGCGATCGCGGCGCCCCACGCGGCGGCGAAGCCCCCGACTTCGCTCGCGGCCCTGGCGGGCGGTCTCTTACTGACCGAAGCGTTCGCGTTGATCAATGCGCTTGACGAGGAACTGCCTTCTTGGACGTTCACCCTCTTGGTGATTGCGATTGCCGGCGTAAGCCAACTTCCCGGACTGCTGATTGCTTACTGGCGCTGGAAGACTCGTTCGGTTGCCGCGGTTCCCCTGCTGGTTGGCGCCTATGGAATCGCAGTAACTGGCGGTATGGCGTACGCCGCGTATGCGTTGAACGGCAAAGCCGATTCGCTGAACAGCGCCGCCCAGATGCACGTCATCGCCTTCCCAGTGCTGCATTGCATTCTGGCGGTGCTGATTTACGCCGCATGCGGCGCCGTATCGGCAGTTTGTTGCGTCTTCGCAAAATTCAAGAGACGCGGTGAACCTTCGCCTATGCCTGAACCCGCGGACGAATCGGCTTCTGGGAGCGAGTCGTCACTTGCCGCGCTCTCACGGTCGCTCCCACACCGCCGGTAGCCGTTTCGCTTCTTCGCCATAGGTCTGGGAAACGACGAAGCCGCTCGCTTGAGACGTGTAGAAGATGCGGCCGTTGGAAACCACGGCGCCTAGACATTCGCGTGAATCGATGGCGGGGCCGGTCGAGACGAGCTTGCTGTTGCGGGCAAGGTCGATCATGTCCATGTTCGCGCCCAGGATGTACGAGCCAGACATGGTGAAGCGGCAACATGCGTAGTTATGATCCACGCCGCCCACCACCTTGCCGGTCTCGCGGTCGAAGACGTTGCCGCGGCCGCGGAGCGCGTTGGAGAAGATAAATTGGTCGCCCACGGTGACCACATTCAGGGCCGATGTCACTTCGTCGGACTGCCAGATCAGCGCGCCGGTCTTGGCGTCCAGGCGCCACACGTAACGGTCCTTGGTCTCTTCGCGAGCTGGATTGAATCCGCCGATGTAGATGCTGCCGTCCTTCCCCGTGAGCGTACACTTGGCGGTGACGTAATACTTGTTCGTGAGCCAGACGACTTCCCCCGTCTCTGGCTCCAGGCAGGCGGTCAGACCGTTGTTTTCGGCGGGCAGCCCACGGCGTTTGCGGTAGCTGGCTGAGTAGCCGAAGAACGTGGAGTAAAACAGCTTGCCGTCAAGCAGGCAGATTCCGCAGTCGTTCCCTCCCCGGCCGTACTCAGAAAAATCCTTCTGCCAGACGACCTTGCCGGTGTCGAGGTCCCAGGCCCACAGCAACGGGCGATTGTCCTTGGGATAATAGGGGTTGTCGTTGGAGTAGATCCAGGCCATCACTTCGCGCCCGTCCTCGCTCGGCTGCGGTGCGCCTTTAAACGTGAACGGCTTCTCGGTCCCCTGGGCGGCGTACTCGCCCGAGCCAGAGGCATAGATGGCCAGGTTGCCGTGGACCACGGGCGGGAACTGACGGCTCCAACTGGGCGAGCCGGTGAAGGGCGCCTCCCACAGCAGTTCGCCGGTCGCCGCGTCCAGGCACCGCATCAGCGAACGCTTGATGCCGGCCTGGGGAATGAGCAACTTTCCTTCGTGGTAAAGCGGCGAGGTGAACGAGAGATAAACGTCGGGCCAGTAGCGGCGCCAGAGCAGGCGGCCGGTGTCTTGCTCGACGGCGATGATCTGTCCTTCCGCCGTGTGGGTGTACATGCGGCCGCCGCCGCAGACCGGCAGGTGCTTGACGGTTCCCTCCAACCTCCTGGCCCAACGCATGCGCAAGGGCGGCGCCAGGTCTTGCGCGTTCGCATTGGTGGAGCCGAAGTCGCCGTAATTGGTGTACCAGTCGTACTTCGGGCCGGCGAACTTGCCCGTAAGAGGGCTGCGGATCTTGGTGACTTCCAAGTCTTTGCTGGGAAGCGGAGCCTTACCGCCGGCGCCAAAGACGTACAGATAGCCATCCTCGCACGGGACGAAGATCCGGCCATCGGCCACCGCCACGCCGGCGGTGATTGGCGAGCCGAACGCGGTGTTGAACGCCCTCGGTTCGCCTTTCGCGAGCGGCACGACGTACAACTTGCCGTCCAACCCGCCGTAGATGGCGTGGTCGCGCGCCAGGACGGGCGGCGCGATGGACGGGGCGGGCGAAAGAACTGTCCGCTCTTCCACATCCTTCACGCCGGCGCTGCTGGTGACTGCCCGCTCTTGGGCGTCGTGCGGCGCATTCGTGTGTCGGCAGAGTCCCAATCCGCTTTCAGGCCGCGTGCGATACACATCTTGACCGCGAATAGCGACCGGCGCGAAGCTCAACAGGCCCGGTAGGTGGATGGCCGTCTGCGTACCGGAGACGAAGTCGGTCTCCACCCGCGACGCGTCGCCTTCGCCTGCCAACCGCAGAATCTCGACGCGGCCAGCGTTGTCGCGGCGGTGCCATTGGACGTAGACGTTCCCGGCCGCATCGGCGCTTTGTCCGAACGTGGCTGGATACTCCGAGCCGTCATACGCGGGAATCACCCCCGCGACGCGCAACCGAGGCGCGTCGCCCGCGTCCTCCAGGAACACGGTTCGGCCGCCAGCGGGAATGACGACCGTTTTGCCCACGAGGCAGATGTCGCGCGAGCAGACGAAGTGGTCCTTCCAGGTGACGCGGTCCTTGCGGTCTTTCAGCCAATCTTCGCCGCTCCAGCGATTGCCGTCGAACTTAACCACTTCCTTAACGAAATCCCACGTCCAGGCGAGTTTGCCGTCCGGCTCCACCGCGTGCACCACGGCGCCGAGCGTGGCGAAGTAAACGCGATCGGTCCCTACCGCTGGCGCCGAAAAGATCGGCTCCCGGCAATCGATCTCGCGCACCACCTTGCCGCTTTCGCGGTCAAGAACATAGTAATAGCCCGCCGTCGTGCCGACGTGCAGGTACTTCCCGGCAATCGCCGGCGCCGCCACGTTATTGCAATTCCCGGCGCCGCCCCGGGTGGCGAACGTCCAGAGGACTTGGAGCGAGTCGGCGTCGATGCACGACACCACCCCCGAGCCGTCCACCACGTACGCCTTGCCGTCCGCGACAACCGGCGCCGCGTAAAGCCCGTCGGTCAACGGCACGGCGCCCACCAGGCCCAACCCATTGGGCAGCGCCGTCGCGGGTGCGTTCCCCGACCGAAGCGGATCGCCCTGCAACTGCGGCCAAGACTCCGCCGCCTGTGCGACCGCGGACGCACCAAGAAGCACCACCGCCCAAGGAAATGATTTCATAGCGATTCCTGCATCGAACATGAATGGTGCGCGTGAATCCAGGCCGCCGTGACGGCTCCTTCAATGTAGGTCACTCGCTCCAGCGAGTGGCCAACCGCTTGCGAAGCAAGCGGAATCCTCGGCTCGTTTCGCTCACCGTTGGTCACTCTCACCAGCGAGCGCCCTACATTCTAGTTCGCGTCCTCGGCTTTGGGAGCCAAATGGCGATCCGACTTTCGCGCGCCAATGTACACCGGAACAAATCACAATTTCAACCTTCCACGCAAGTCGGAAGCGGCAAGATCCCATGGCGAGCGGTCCATTTTCGTCTGGGCGAGTGCTATCTTGCTTGGCATGGACTAGGCTAGCCCATGCATAGCGATCGCCGTTGATCCAGCAACGCAACACAACTTGCCGTGAAAGGAGCCAATACGATGAATGCTGCTCTCCAACTTATCCCGTTGGTGTTATGCCTTCTGGCGGCCGCGCCGGAAGATCAACCACACAACACGCTGACGGAAGACGAGACGCAGGCCGGATGGACCTTGCTATTTGACGGCAAATCCACGGATGGGTGGCGTGGCTATAAGAAGGAAAGTATGCCGCCAGGCTGGAAGGTGATTGACGGGGCCTTGGTGCGAGTCAGCGGCGGCGCTGGCGGCAAGGGCGCTGGCGGCGGTGACGACATCGTGACCGAGGCGCAGTTCGACAACTTTGAACTCCAGCTTGAATGGAAAATCGTGGACCGCGCCGGCAACAGCGGGATCATCCTCCGGGCTTCGGAAGACGCTGCGACCTCCTGGCATACGGGGCCAGAGATGCAAATTCTGGACAATGCGGCGTATCCCGGCCGCGACGCGCGACAACTGGCCGGTGCGTGTTACGACCTGTATGCGCCCGCCCAGGACGTGTCTCGCCCGCGCGGCGAATGGAACGCAGTCCGCGTGGTGGCCAAGGGCCCGCACGTCGAGCACTGGCTGAACGGCGTAAAACTCCTGACCTATGAATTGGGAAGCGACGATTGGAACGCCCGCGTGGCGCAGAGCAAGTTCAAAGCCATGAAGCACTTCCAACAGCCGCCGACCAAGGGTCGCATCTGCCTTCAGGATCACACGGCCCGCATTGAATACCGCAACATTAAGATCCGGCCCCTGCCGCGGAATTAGAGAGTTTCCGTAAGCGCCGCTTCCGCCTCTCTCGGCGAGACCTGGGTTCGCTCCGCGGCAAGCGCCGATCGGGGCCGCCCTCGGGTTCGCCGTCCGAAGGAAAGGGTTTGCGCGTTTCTCGGCTCGCTCCGCATTCGGAGACTTCCATGACGCCTGCCGACCTCTTGCCGCCCAAGTCTGAGTACCCGTTGTTCGTCCCCAGTTGGCGGATGAGCGGTGAAGCCTTGGACGTGATCGCCGAACTACTCTGTGATCGCCGGCCGTGGTCGATCCTGGAGATGGGGCCTGGCCTGAGTTCCTACCTGTTTTTTCGGTACGCCGTGCGGACCGGCAGACGGTACGCTATCCTCGATCACCAGGGGGAATATAACCGGCGGTTCATAAACTGGTGTGGCGTTCACGGTTTCCCCGTGTCTTCGATGCACGTCCGGCCGCTGGCGGCGGACGGTTACTACGACGTCGCTGGCGTGACTCTGCCGGTATGCGACTTGGTGAGCCTGGATGGTCCGCCCCGTTCCGACGCCCGAAACAGCGCCGCCGCGCACCGATTACTGCGGGCCGTGTGCAACCCGGCCGGCGCCACGCTGATCGTGGACGACTCCAACCGGGAGAGCGAAGCGACACTCGTCGCGTGGCTGCTGCAATCCGGCTTCTCCCGAGAACGAGACGTGCCCGACCGTAGGTTCCCGCGCCGCCGCACCACGATTCTCTCTGGTCAATTCCATTCCCGCGCGCGAGTCCTCTAAAGCTGCTCCACTTCGGCCAACCCCCATGCCAGCGCGGCGATGCGCGAACTTTTCTTGTTCATCCAGATCGCACGGAAGCACAGAACCAGAGCACCGCAGCCCGAGACGAGAAGTCCCACCGCCGATCGGCCCATCCCGCAACTTCCACCGGCTCGTCATCGTCAACAATGGTTCTGAATACCTTTTCCCACCTTGAATGCGGAAGCCGGGCATGGCAAACGCGGCGTTGACTTTGGCCATGCTGAGCTAGTTCGCCATCGAGGTCCTCCCGCGCCGAATCACGAAAGGCTAACGGGCAAATCGCTCGCCCCTCAGAACTAGCCAGTTGCAACGCGCCCACGACCGGCTGGTTTTTGGCGTTCGATGATATTTAAGCGACGGCTGGCCCCGCCGATTGCACCCGGGAGACGGGCGAGTCCTGCACTCCTGGCTCATGGTTGGGGTTAGGTTGCTTATGACCGGCGGCGAGTCCGACGTGCTGAGGCCTAGCGGATGAATCGCCATGGCGCGGGAGTGGGGCCGGGAGGCGGCGGTGCGTGGGGCGTGGGGGGAACGATGGGCGGGTGAGGCCGGCCGCGCAGCAGGCGAAGACCGTTAGCCGCCACGAGCAGCGTGCTCCCCTCGTGGCCCACGACCGCCAGCGGCAGGGGCATGCCGACCGTTAGCGCCAGCACGACCAGCAGCAGCATCCAGCCGATGCTAAATGCGACGTTCTGTCGCACGACCCGGCGGGCGCGTCGCCCCAGGTGGATCACGTAATCGACTTTCTCAACCTCGTCGCTCATCAAGACGACGTCGGCCGTCTCGATCGCCACGTCCGTGCCTGCCGCGCCCATGGCGATTCCCAAGGTGGCCGCAGCCATCGCCGGCGCATCGTTCACGCCGTCGCCGACCATCGCGACGCCGCGCGAACGCGCCGCCAGAATGCGCACCGCCTCGACCTTCTCATGCGGCAAGAGCCCGGCTTTCACTTCGTTGGCCCCTAGTTCGGCGGCCACGGCGCGCACGGCGTCGGGATGGTCCCCAGACAGGATCGCGATCCAGCCAATCCCTTCATATTTGAGATGCCGGATGGTGGCGGCGGCGTTGGGCTTGAGGTTGTCGCCAAAGGACATCACGCCTAGCACGCGATTCTCCATGCCGGCGAAGACGATCGAACGGGCTCGGGCAGTCTGGCTCGCCACCCAGCCATCGAGCAGCGCCGGTACGCGAGCGCCCCGGCGTTGGGCCATCACCGCATTGCCGACCCACACGCGTTGGCCGTCCACCAGACCCTGGACCCCCTCGCCCGGCAGCGCCTCGAAGTGCGCGACCGTGGGCAGCGCCAGGTCGAAGTGGCTGGCGGCGCGTACCATCGCCCGGGCCAGGTGATGCTCGGCGGTCTGCTCGACCGCCGCCGCCAACCGAAGCATTTCAAGCGCGTCAAGGCTGGGGCGGGCGAGTCGGCTCGGCGCCTCGTCTACTTTCTCGTGCTTTTCCCTGCGCCTTTCCTCACGTAACTCCTCGTGCAGGTCCTGGGAATGGATCATGTCCAGCAATCGTGGCTGGCCGACGGTGAGCGTGCCGGTCTTGTCGAACACGACCGTGTCGATCGTGCCCGCCAGGTCCAGGTGCGCGCCGCCTTTAAAAAGGACACCGTGCCGGGCGCCGTTGGCGATCCCCGACAGGATGGCCGAAGGCGTCGAGATCACCAGCGCACAGGGGCTGGCCACCACCAGGAGCGTCATGGCTCGATAGAAGGCGTCGGCCCAGGGGATGTCCCAGAGCAGCGGCGGCGCAATGGCCACCAGCGCGGTGGCGGCGACGACCCCCAGGGCGTAAGGGTGGGCGAAGCGGTCGATGAAATGCTGGGCCGGGGCACGCTGTTCCTGGGCTTCCTCCACCAGCCGGATAATCCGCGCCAGCATGGTCTCGCCCGCTTCGCGCGTCACCGCCACCACCAGCGCTCCGCCCTGATTGATCGTGGCGGTGTACACCTCGTCGCCCGCTTTCTTGGTCACGGGCATCGACTCGCCGGTGATCGCTGCCTGGTCCACCTCGCTCTGGCCCGAATGGACCCGGCCATCGGCCGCGATGCGTTCGCCCGGCCGCACCAGGATGAAGTCGCCAGGCTTGAGCCGCTCCACGTTCACCCGATCCAGTTCCCGGCCGTCGGCATCCACGCGTGTCGCCTCGGCGGGGCGTAACTCCATGAGCGCCCCGATCGCACTGCGTGTCCGGCCCATCGCGTATTGCTCGAGCGCCTTGGACAAACTGAAGAGAAAGATCAGCGTCGCACCCTCGAACGGCCGACCCACAAGGGCGGCTCCCCCCGCGGCCACGCCCATCAGGAAGTCGATCGACAGCCGCCACCGCTTGAGCATGGCCCAGCCGTCCACCACGATCGGGTAGCCGCCCACCAGGTACGCCACGCCCAGCGGAAGCCAGCGCCACGGCGACGGTTCCGCCGGAAGCCATTCGAGCAGCGCGCCGGCCAACAGCATCAGCGCGACCACAACGGTGATCCGCAAAAGCAGCCGTGCCTCTGCATCCTCCGCCGACGCCTTACCACGACCTAGCGTCAGCCTCACAAGATCGCCCAGCAGCATGGGGGCCCCTTCAATTATTCATGCCACGATAAACTGCCGCCCACATCGAGCCAGACCGTGTCGGCCCGCTCGGTTGATCAGGAACAGGCTCGTTGGACCTGGGATAAAATATCGGCCACGCGCCGTAATCCATGATCAGGCAGGCAAAGGTGGCAGCGGCAAAGGGACATTGTACCTTTTCACGCTCTTGCGCGGTCGCCTGCGAGCCGGGAGCCTCGAACACGATCCCCGAGTCGCGACTCTTCCCACCACAAAAAGAAAGCCGTTCGACCAACTGGCCGAACGGCTAAAAAATCGAGAAAAGTCGGGGTGACTGGATTCGAACCAGCGACCTTTTGACCCCCAGTCAAACGCGCTAACCAGGCTGCGCTACACCCCGTGGTATTGGGAGAGATCTCGGCCTGGGGCCGAAGGTTCGCTCTTAGGGGTGTATCTTACTGACTTTTCTTGTTTCCGCAATGGCGGGTTCTGGCCGCTTGGTCTGGAAGGTTGCTGCGGGAAATGCTTTACGCGCGGGGCGGCAAGGGCTTTGGACTGGGAATTGCCAGGACGTAGCGCGGCGGCTACGTTGGCACGCGGGGTTATTGGTAGGGGGCGTTTGTCGGTGCGAGGGTGTTCGCTTCTCTCTTACTTGGCGAGGAATGCATGAGAAAAATCGGGATTCTTTCCCTTGGCGTCGTGTTGGCGGCTTCTTGGGCGGCGATGGCCGATGGACCGAAGGATAACCAGGCGAGCGACGTGCGGCCCATTCCGCCGCGCGGCATCGAATTGCCAGCCGAGACGCGCGGGCGTTTGGAGGAAGAGTTAGCGCGGTTGGGGCAGGCGCTGGAGAACCTCCAGGGTCAGCAGGATTTGCGCATTCGCTCGCTCATCCCGGATGTTGAGATTTACCATCGCGCGGTTCGCGACGCCCTGGATTACGAGGAGTTTTTCGCCGCCGCCGACGTGGACGCCGCCTTAGAGTTATTGCGCACGGGCCGGGAACGGGCCGAGCAACTGGCGCGGGGCGAGGCGCCGTGGACTGAGGCCACCGGCCTGGTGGTGCGCGGTTACGTCTCGCGCATTGACGGCAGCGTGCAGCCGTATGGGCTGGTCGTGCCTGAAAGCTATACCCACCGCACGCCGGGGAAGTATCGGCTGGATATCTGGTTCCACGGTCGCGGCGAGAAGCTCAGCGAAGTCAACTTCATCGCCCAGCGCACTCGGCAGGTAGGTGAGTTCGCGCCGGCCGACACGATCGTATTGCACCCGTACGGACGTTACTGCAACGCCTTCAAGTTCGCGGGCGAAGTGGACGTGCTGGAGGCGCTCGATTCGGTGCGCGGGCGCTATCGCGTGGATGACAACCGCACCAGCGTGCGCGGGTTTTCCATGGGCGGCGCGGCGTGCTGGCAATTCGCGGTGCATTACGCCGACCGCTGGTTCGCGGCAAACCCCGGCGCCGGGTTTTCCGAGACACCCGAGTTCTTGAAGTTCTTTCAGAAAGAGACGCTGGCCCCCACTTGGTATGAAGAAAAACTGTGGAGCATGTACGACTGCAACCGCTGGGCGCGAAATCTCTTGCATTGCCCCACGGTCGCCTACAGTGGAGAAATCGACGTTCAAAAGCAGGCGGCCGATGTGATGGAACAAGCCCTGGCCGAACAAGGCGTTCAATTGACGCACGTGATCGGACCGCAGACCGCCCACCGTTATCACCCCGAGGCGAAAGCCACTGTAACCAGCCTGCTGGACCACCTGGCCGAGAAAGGCCGCAACCGCCTGCCGCGCCGCGTGAGCCTGACCACGTACACCCTGAAATACAACCAGATGCACTGGGTCACACTGGACGGCCTGGAGGAACATTGGCGGGCGGCGCGCGTCGAGGCCGAGATTGCAAGCCCGACGCACGTCCGCTTGACGACCGAGAACGCGACCGACATCACGCTCGCCATGCCCGCGGGCTGGGCGCCGCTATCGCTCACGCAGCCGATCCAAGTTACGGTCGATGACCAGAACGTTGGCGACGTGCGGGCGAAGTCGGATCGATCATGGACCGCGCAACTGCATCGAGAGGATGGCGCGTGGAAGCTCGGGCCGCGAGAAAGCGCCGGCTTGCGAAAAGGTCACAATTTGCAAGGACCGATCGACGACGCCTTGATGGACTCGTTTATCTTCGTGCGTCCCACAGGCAAGGCCTGGCATGAAACTATCGGTTCATGGTCGGCCGGAGAGTTGGACCGGGCCATCGACCATTGGCGACGGCACTTCCGCGGCCATGCCGAGGTTAAGGACGACACGCAGATCGACGCGGGGGACATCGCTTCCGCGAACCTCATTTTATGGGGCGACCCGAGCAGCAACGCGATTCTCCGCCGTATTGCCGGCCAACTGCCCATCGCGTGGGAGGAAAAGCAGATTATGGTCGGCGAGCGGCGTTTCCCGGCCGAGCATCATGCGTTGATTGCGATTTATCCCAACCCACTCAACCCCGAGCGTTACGTGGTGCTCAACAGCAGTTTCACCTTCCGCGAGTACGCTTACCTGAACAACGCCCGGCAAGTTCCCAAGCTGCCCGATTGGGCGATCGTCGATGTGCGCACGCCGCCCGACGCACTGTGGCCAGGGAAGATTGCCGACGCGGACTTCTTTGACGAAGCGTGGCGATTGCAGCCGGCGCACAAGGAGCCATGAGGGGATGAATGCCTCTCGCCCCGACGACGCTATCCATCGGATTCGATCTTTTCGATGGCGGCGTGGATGGTCGATCGAACTTCCGCCGTAAACTGTTCCACGGGATGAACAAGGCGGTAGATCCTGGAGGCGGCGGCGTGTAGCTCGGGGAGAGCAGGCCGCGCGATGCGTCCGAGTTGCCCCAAGGCTTCGGCCACGGTCGAGGGGTCGTGCAGATCGTCCTCGACCCGAAGCGCGGCGGCCATAATCGGCACGAAATTCGCCGCATTTAATCCTGCGCCAGTGTCGCAAAGGCATTGCGCGTAGCCGGCAATTACGTCACGCATTTCGTTGCCGCTCAAGAACGATAGCGTGGTGGATTCGATGAGATCGATCCACTGTTCAAGGCGCGACACGTCGACCTCGGAAATCAGCCGATTTCGGCGCAACATGCCTTGCGGATTGACGCCCCACCGCCGCGCGTAGGAACACATCGACCACACGGAGCCGACTAACCGGCGATCGACGTGGGCGCCTGCTCGCAGATCGTCGCCAACGACGAACAACGCCTCCATAATCTCGTGGAACAGGTTCTCGTCGAGGCCGCGGTAAGGGCGCAACCGGCCCAAAAATCCCTCTTCCCTGAAGCCTGGCGAGTCCTCGTCGTCGTTTGTTCCTAATCCGTTTGCAAGCAGCAAACACCTTGCCTCGGAAGCGTTCATGGCGGAGCGGCGTTTAGTGCGTTTCGAGCAGCTTCCGCAAGTGGAAGTGGAACTTGCCGAGCTTGCCGCCGTAATTGCCGGCGCTGAGCGCGATCACGCCTACGCCCGCGGCGGCGCGCAGCGCGGCGACCATGGCGCGGCCCACGGTGGCTTCGTCGGCGCCGTCGATCACAATTTCCAACACTGCGTTCACGCCAGGATGCAGCTTGCTCTCAACGCGGCCGCGAAGCGTGGGGCAGTACGCGTCGGCGGTCGAAGCCATGAGCTTCTTATACCGCGAGCCGACCTTGCTGCCGCTACGCGCCACGCCGCCGGGAAAAGGCGTAATGGCGCCGGGAATTTCGGCGATCGCGGCCACGCCGCGACGGGCAGCGCTCAATGCGGCTTCCAGCGAAACCGCTTGAATCAACACATTGCCGCCGGCAACGCCTTTGCGGACTCCCAGGCTTTCTTCCACAAGGAACTCGCCATCCATGACCGGCACGCGCCAGTAGCGACGGCCGGCCAGCAAGCGGCTCTTTTGATATCCGTCGCCAAAGAAGCGGATGTGCTTGCCCAGCGGCACACGTTCTTCCGCGTCGGGCATCGCGTCGTAAACCGCCGTCGTGGGGCAGGTCATCACGCACTGGCCGACGCGATTGGGAATGGCCTTGGCCAGCGCGTCGGCCGAGAAACCAAACGCCATGATTTCCGCCCCCAATCGGCCATCGGGCGTTTGTTCGGGCGTCAGCCAATGGTTCAGTCCCGTCTCGGCGTCGCAGGCGATAACCGAGGCGCTATATCCAGTTGCCTCGCGCACCGCAGCTTCCAGCCAATAGTCGTCATGCGCCGTGATCACAAAACGCACGTACCGCATGCCGAACGCTTCGGCAAAGGTATCGTCGATGAAGGTGTCGCCGAGGTGCAAGGTGGGCTTTGACCGGGGAGGAAAAAGGGAACTGCAAATTGCAAATTAGGAATTGCAAATTGCAAAATGGCTAACGGTGTGAGCGGCTCTTCGGCGCCACGACAACATGCAATTTGAAATGTTCAACTTGCAATTTGCAATTCCCCTTAGCCATGAAGGCATTGCGTGGGGGTGGCGATCGATGCCGCCTTTCGAATATTTTGCATTTTGCAATTCCAAATGGCTATTTTGCAATTTGCATTTCCCCGGATTCGCTGGCGACTTCTTTGGGGGCGGCGTCTTCCGAAGGCGCGGAGGACCAATCAGAAGGGAATATCGTCGTCGGAGCCGTCGCCGCGCTCTTTGCGACGTCGCTCGTATTCCTGATATTCGCGCTCGAACTCCTCCTCACACTGGAGGCAGTACTCGGAAGTCATGAAGGTTTGCACCCACTGCGTGCCTTGCAACTCCCGGTAGGCGCGCTCCTCAACGCAAATCTCTTCGATCAACAGGCGGTAGGCGTCGCGCGGGGTGAAGTGATGGCACACGGCCAACGACACGCCACACCGCGCCAGGTGCGCCAGCAGCAGCTTCAGCGACTGTTCCGCCGCCGCGTCGTCCTGAAGCTGGTCCGGGCGGGGAAGACGCAGGGGGCCTTCAAACAGGTCGGAGAGTAGTTCGCCTTCGCCGCGCTCGATGCAGTCGTCCATTAGCTCCAACTCGCGGATCGAATCGGGCTTGTCTTCGTCGTCCTGCCCCAGCCACGGCGGCGCATCGTACGCGGCGCAGTCGAGATCGAGCGCGCGGTCCATTTGCGACGCCTCATCGTCAAACTGTTGCTTGAGCGCGTCGGGAAGCAGTTCGTACGGGTCCTCTTCGTCGGCGCTGGTGTCTAGCCACGGGGGAGCGTCGGCGTCCTCGTCGTCGTCGGTCTCGTCATCCTCCCAAGGCATCTCATCCAGCAGGGTCGCGCCATTATCCAAGAGATCATCTTCCAAGTCGGGGTGCGAACGATCTTCGTCAAAGAGCTCGTCGTCGGTATCGGCGCGACGGAGCGGCGGTCCGGCGGGGTTCGCTTCCAGGTCGTTATATTCGATCAACTCGATCTGCGGGTCGTCCAGTTCGACCACCACGTGGCCGTTCTGGCCAAACCACTCCAGGTACAGCCCCGGCGGCCGGCGCGGCGCGCCAGGGTCCGAGGCCCGCGGCGACTCGGGGTGCTCGCCGGACGGCGGCAGTTGGGTCGACATCACGCCCGTCGGCCCGACCTGCTGCCAGGCAAAACCTTTGAGCAGGGCGGCTTGGCCCGGCGCTGGCTCGGCTTCCCCTTCCACGGCCGCGTTCTCGAAGCGAAAATGCCAGCCGGCCAGGTCCGCGGCGCAGTTGCCGGTCAGTTGCAGGTGAACGACCTGCTCGCGACCGCGCAGCGCCAGCCAACCGTGGACCGAATACCACGAGGTATTGAAGATTTCGCCGCAGACTACCAAGTCGCTCAGCCGCAGGGCCATGGTCCGCCTCTCGAGCTAGAGATATAGATTCATTGTAACACGTCGGGCGGTGGGCGACACCGGCGCCAGGGGAACGGGAACCGGCTGAGGTTGTCTCAGTTCGTCACTTGGGCGAAAATTAAAGTGAGTCTGACCCCGCCGGCGCTGTCCACGTCAACTGCATGAATGCTCCGAGAGCCAAACCGCCACGCCTGACGCTAGAGGACCTGATCGACCTGGAGATGCAATTCCAGGAAGATCGCGACCGCGACAGCCAGGACTTGCGCCGCCGCGACGCGGAGATTGGCCAACGCATCGACGCCCCACGACTTGCCGCGCAAGGGCAGGATCGCGCGTTGTTCCTGGCGTGGCTGCGGCAACAGCGCGGCTCGGGCGCGGGACAACCGCCTAGCCCCGGCCGGCAAATCCAATTGCTATTGGAAATTGTGGGACTGGTGCTGATCTTGCTGGGACTGGGCATCGGCTTTGGTGCGGTGACGGGCTGGCTTCGGATGGACCCCACCGAGCCGGTCAATGCGATCTTCTTCTGGGCCGTGATTATCGGCCTGCAAGACCTATTGTTGTGCGTATGGCTGGTGGCGGTCTTGCCGACTACGTGGCTGCGGCGGTTGCCCGGCGCCGAAGCCTTTCAAATGCTGTTGCGCTGGATCGCGCGGGCGTTGCCGCTGGCGGTGACGTGGGTCGCGGCGCGGATGTCGGCGGAACATCGCGTGCTCCTGGCGCGGCTACGCGGGACGCTGCAAAGCTGGAGCTGGGTCTATGGCAGAATTCGATTGTGGAAGTTGATCGCCCTGACGCAGGTCTTTGCCGTGGCGTACAACGTGGGCGCCATTCTGGCGTTTGTGGGAATTTCCTACGGCAACGACCCCGCGTTTGGCTGGAAAAGCCGCTTGCTCACGGGCGAGGAGCTACACGGGATCGTGCGAACGCTTGCCCTACCTTGGAGTTCGTTCTGGCCGGCCGCGGCGCCGACGTTGCAGCACATTGAGTTGACCCGCTTTTCGAGCCTTGACCCGCGGTACGCCGAGACCTTCGAAAGCCGAGTGGGCGAGGTGGACGCCTGGCTCCTGTGGTGGCCGTTCCTGTTGGCGTGCCTGCTGTTCTACGGGCTGTTGCCGCGGATTTTGACGCTCTCGTTCTCGCAGTGGCGGCTGCGCCGGGCACTGGCGGCGGTGAAGCTGGATCACGGCGACTTTTACAAGCTCAAGGATCGCCTGACGCGCCCCTTGGTCGAAACGCAAGCCACCGCGCCGGAAGTAGGGGCGGACGCATCGACCGCGCCCGAGCGGCCTGCGACCGTGCGGCGCCCGGTTGGGATTGAGACGCCGCCAGCGAGAGCGACCAAAGGGAAAGTGCTGAGCGAGGCGCAGGAGCCGGGTCCGTTGGCTTCCGGCCGCGGCTCCGTGGCGAAGGCGCAGGAGCCGTCGCACGCTTCCGAGACGCCGCCAGCGCCGCCGTTGCCCAGCGAAGCGGCGCCATTACGCGAAGAGGCGCCTCCCGAACCTGCGCCGGTGGCGGTTTCCGCGCCGGTCGAGAAGCCCCGTCCCGCGGAACCGGCCCCGGCGCCGTCTCTTGGACTTCCCGCGCGTCAGGTCGTGCAGTGGGCCGGCGTGAACCTGACGCCCGACGACGTCAGCCTTCTGGTGCGGCAGCGCTTGGGCGTCGCGCCGGGCGCGGTGTTCACCGTGGGCGACCTGCAAGGCAAAGGCGACGACGTGGCGCTGGCGGCCCTGGAAGGCGACGGCCAAGGCGAGGTGCTGATGGTGGTCGAATCGTGGGAGCCGCCCATCGCCGACTACATGGACTTTCTTTCCGACGTTCGCGGCGCGGTTGGCCGGGAACGGATGATCGTAGTGCTGCTTTACAACCGCGACCCCCAAGGCCAAGCCGTGCCGCCGCGCCCTCGCGACGTGCAAGTCTGGCGCGACCAGATCGCCACGCTAGGCGACCCCTGGATGTGCGTCGAGGAGCTAGTGGAGCGGCGAGACGAAGCGCTCCGGTGATGGGGAATTGCAAATTGAAAAATGAGGAGCGGTCTTGTCGCCGCTCTCGTAGTGACCGTCCTTCCACCCCAAATTTACGTTTTGCAACTTGCAGTTTGCAATTTGCAATTTCCTTGCTTGCTTTATGGCGCATCCTGTTTTCGTCGTTGTGGGCAACGTGAATCGCGGCAAGTCGAGCATTGTCTCGACCTTGGCGGCCGACGATACGGTGCGCGTGTCGCCGGTTCCCGGCACCACGGTGGAGTGTCGCAAGTTTCCCATGCGGGTCAACGGCGAAACGCTGTACACCTTGATCGACTCGCCGGGCTTTGAACGGGCGCGCAAAACGTTGGCGTGGCTGGAGGAGCATCAGACCGCCACTTCGGATCGGCGGAAGGTGGTGGAGGAGTTCGTGCGTGTTCACAAGGACAGCGGCGAGTTCCCCCAAGAGTGCGAGCTGCTCCAGCCGGTGCTGGAAGGGGCGGCGATCCTCTACGTCGTGGATGGCTCCAAGCCGTTCAGCCCGCGCTACGAGGCGGAAATGGAAATCCTCCGCTGGACGGCCCAGCCGCGGATGGCGCTCATCAACCCGGTGGAGAAAAGCGGCTCCTACCAAGAGTGGCGGAGCGTGCTGGATCAGTACTTCAACATGGTCCGCGTGTTCGATGCACATCTGGCCACGTTTGACCAGCGGATTCAATTGCTCACGGCGCTGCGGGAGTTGAAAGAAGAATGGCGGGCGCCGCTGGATCGGGCCATGGCCATTCTCCAATCCGACCGCCGCCGCTCGCTGCACGAAAGCGCCGTGATAATCGCCGACCTGCTGGTCGATCTGGTGGTCTTGGTCGCCGAGAAGCCTCTTCCCGAGAATACCGACCCCGAACGCTACAAGCCCGAGTTGCGTGAGAAGTATCACGACAAGCTCCGTCATCGCGAGGCCAAAGGCCACGGCGAGCTGCGGAAGGTTTACGCGCACCGCGAGTTGGAGGTCGAGGCAGGTGAGTTGGCGTTTGTGGAAGACGACCTGTTTTCCGAAGCCACCTGGTCGCAAATGGGCCTGCGCAACGCTCAAGTGATTGCCGGCGGCGCGTCGGCCGGGGCCTTGGCGGGGGGCGTGCTGGACGCGGGCGTGGGCGGAGCGTCGTTTATGGCGGGCGCCATTCTCGGCGGCATGGTTGGCGGCGCCGCGGCATGGTACGGCTCCAAGAAGCTGCCCGAGGTGAAGATTCAGATTCTCCCCAACGTCGGCCGGGCGCTGCGGATCGGCCCCATGAAGAACGTCAACTTCCCCTGGGTCGTGCTGAACCGGGCGATTCTCTACCACGAGGTCGTTTCGCATCGCGCCCACGCCCGGCGCGACAAGGTCAACCTGGCCGAGACGCAAGAGGGCGAAAGTCGCGTCTCGAAGCTGCCCGCCGACCTCCGCGCGAAGATTGAAAAGCAGTTCGCCATTCTTCGCAAGCCGCGCCCGTTGCAAGCCGTGCAGTTGCAAACCGAGCACGCCGTCCGGCGCAACCTGGTGGAGCTGATTGAACAGGCGCTCGACGCGGACAGCGGCTCCGCCGCCAAGACCTAAGGCCGCTTGATCCGACGCCAACCGAGCTGATTCCCCGCCATGCTGGACATGCCCGACTGGTTTGTTCGCCTTCACCCTGCGTTGCAGGCGCTCATGGCCGGTCTTTTGACGTGGGGCGTCACGGCCTTGGGCGCCGCCCTGGTGTTGTTCTTCCAGCGCGTCTATCAGAAGCTGCTCGATGCGATGCTGGGTTTTGCCGGGGGCGTGATGACGGCGGCTAGTTTTTGGTCGCTGTTGGCTCCCGCCATCGAGATCGCAGAACAACAGCCGGTCCCCGCCTGGCTGCCCGCCTTGGTTGGTTTTACCTTGGGCGGGTTGTGCCTGCGCGGACTCGATAAAGTTTTGCCTCACCTGCACCCCGACCTGCCGATGGAGCAAGCCGAGGGTCGGAAGACCACCTGGCGGCGCAACACGCTCCTGGTGCTGGCCATCACGCTGCATAATGTTCCCGAAGGGCTGGCCTTGGGCGTGGCGTTTGGCAGCGTCGCGTCGGGCCTGCCGACGGCCACGCTGGGAGGCGCCATCGCGCTGGCGGTGGGCATCGCCATTCAGAATTTTCCCGAAGGCGTGGCGGTGGCCATGCCGCTGCGCGGCGACGGTGTTTCGCGGTGGAAGTGCTTCTGGTACGGACAGCTCTCGGCGACAGTCGAGCCAGTCGCCGCCGTGATGGGCGCGGCGGCCGTGGTGTACGCCGCGCCGCTGCTTCCCTATGCGTTGGCCTTCGCCGCCGGGGCGATGATTTTCGTGGTGGTCGAGGAACTGATCCCCGCCGCGCACCGGGCCGGCAACGTCGATCTTGCGACGTCCTGTTTCATGGCTGGGTTTAGCGTGATGATGACCCTGGACGTGGCGCTGGGGTAAAGCACGCCGCTTGCTACGAGAGCGCGGGTTCAAGCACGACCGGCGGTTGGGCCAAGGCGGCGCGGTGTTCGCGGTGGGCTTCAGTTTCGGCCTCGGGCGAGAACCGCACCGCGAGCGCCAGCAGCGAACACACGGTGACCACAAAGCCCAACACCAAGAGCGCCGTGGGCCACGGTAAGTCGCTCTTAAAGAGAAAGCCCGCGGCGACCGCTCCCGCGTTGCCACCCGCGCCCACGATCCCCGCCACCGCGCCCAGCGCTTTCTTGTTCACAAATGGTACGACCGAGAACGTGGCGCCTTCCGCCATTTGCACGAACAGGCTAAACACGATCAATCCCGGCAGGGCTAGCGCCAGCAAACGCATTTGCGAGAAGAACATCAGCGTCAACCCTTCCAGGAACAACACCACGAACAGCCACAGCACGCGGCCGCGCAGTCCCCAGCGCATCCCGAATTTGTCGCCGAACACCCCGCCCAGCGTGCGCGCAAAGAGGTTCATCAGTCCAAACGACGCCGCCACCAGGCCCGCCGCGCCCAGTCCCAGCCCGAAGTAATCCGAGAAGTACAGCGCCGCCACGTTGTTGATCGTCAACTCGACGCCAAAGCACGCTCCATACACTACGAACAGCGCCCACACGCGGTAGTCCTTGCAGGCGGCCAGGAAGGCGCCGTTCGACTTCCGCACATCGGGCAACTTGCCGGCGGCGCGTAGCTCCTTGAAGTTCCCGTCGGGCGCGTCTTGCGTCAGAAAGTAGTACGCCACCCCGGTTAACAGGCACACCAGGCCGGCACCGAACATCGCTCCCCGCCAGCCCACGGCGGTGCTGAAACCACACGTGGTTACCAAGAACCCAAACACGAGCGGCATCACAAACTGCGTGACGCCGCCGCCCAGGTTGCCCCAGCCCGCGCTCGTGGCGTTGGCCGCGCCTACCACGTTCGGGGCGAACATGATCGAGGTGTGATACTGTGTGACGACGAACGAGGCGCCAATCATGCCAATCGCCAGTCGGAAAATCAAGAACGTCTCGAAGTTGTACGCCAGCCCGATCCCCATCACCGGCAGCGACCCCAAAACCAACAACCACGTATAGGTCAGCCGCGGACCGATACGGTCGCATAACCAGCCGATCACCAACCGAGACAGGATCGTCGCCGCGACCGAAGCGATAATCGTCCAGCCCACTTGCTCCTTGGTCAAGGCGAACTCGTCGCGCACGACGACCATCAACGGAGCAACGCCAAACCAGGCGAAGAAGCACAGAAAGAAGGCGAACCAGGTCATGTGGAACGCCCGCGTCTGCGGCATTTTCCAATCCAAGAGGTTTTCCCACAGCTTGGAAGATTTGTTCGCGACTTGCACAGGGGTAACTCAACGTAAGAGGGAGCGAAACAAGTAAACGTCGCTCTCGCGCGGCTGTACCTTGCAGGACGCCGTGTGAGATGCGCTGCCGACCAAGGAAACGGAGCGCGGCCTCCAAAGCGCCGCGCGTTCGGTTGTCGCTCCCTGCCTCCGCCTCTTGCGGAGAGCGAACCGCCTGACCACATATCGCGCCCCGTCTCTTTGCAAGCGGCGCGCCAATGCCCACACGGTTTCCAGCACGGCTGGCGCGCGAGGCAAGAATATCATCTATACAGCAAGCCAGAATTTCGTCATTGCGCGCCGGTCGGCAAGGCAACTTGGGAGATCGCGCATTTGCCCGAACCGTGGGCGAGCGTGCCTACTTTCCCGGCAGTCGAAGACAAAGTGGGGAAGAAGCAGGGCGCCGCGCGCGAATGCCCTTTGGTTGTTTCGTTGTTTCAAAAACAAGGGAATGACGGACCTTGCGGCATCGATCCCACGAGGGTCAGCGGGAGCGGGACCGTCGTGGTACGCCAATTGCGTTTGCGGCGAGGCAACCTGACTGCGGTCGCGTTGTTTTTCGAAGTCCACCCTTTCGCGCCATGAGTGCCCTGACTGCCATCTCGCCCACCGACGCGCCAACGTCATTGGTCAACTTGCTGCTGCAAGACCAGCAGCGGTTGACCGCGGTGGAGAAGTTCGCGGTTTGGAAGGACGAGGCGCCCGCCCAGTCTCCCGCTCATCGTTATCGCGAACTGTTGCCGCTGGCGAAACCGCGCGCCGGCGAACAGTACGCCTTTGAAGTGGACTTGGACGCCTGCACCGGGTGTAAGGCGTGCGTCGCGGCATGCCACGGCCTCAACGGGTTGGACGAGGGCGAAGCGTGGCGAAGCGTCGGCTTGCTGCACGGCGGCGACGCGCGGCTGCCGATGATTCAGCACGTGACCACGTCCTGCCATCACTGCGTGGAGCCGAGTTGCCTGGAAGGATGCCCCGTCAAGGCTTACGAGAAAGACCCGCTGACCGGCATTGTGCGGCACTTGGACGATCAGTGCATCGGCTGCCAATACTGCATCTTCAAATGCCCTTACGACGCCCCCAAGTACAACCACGCCAAGGGCATCGTTCGCAAGTGCGACATGTGCCATAGTCGCCTGGCGGTGGGCGAACCGCCCGCGTGCGCCCAGTCTTGCCCGAATCAGGCCATTCGCATTGCGGTGGTCGAGCGCGAGGAAGTCGCCCGGCAAAGCGAAGGCAACCTCTTCCTGCCGGGGGCGCCCGAACCCGGATACACGCTTCCAACCACGATCTACAAAACCGCGCGGCCCTTGCCGCGGAACCTGTTGCCGGCCGACTATTACGCCGCCCGCGCCGAGCACGCGCATACGCCCCTGGTGGCGATGCTGGTGATGACGCAAATGTCGGTCGGGGCGTTTGTGGTGGACCAGGGGTTGCTTGCCTGGCTCGCCCGCGGTGGGGGGCGCGTGCTCGGTAGCGTCCAGCCCATGCACCTGGCGGCGGCGCTGTTGTTGGGGCTATTCGGTTTAGCGGCGTCGATTCTTCACTTGGGGCGACCGCTGTACGCGTTTCGCGCGGTGTTGGGACTGCGCACTTCGTGGCTCAGTCGCGAGATCGTGGCGTTTTCCCTGTTCGCGGCTTTGGCGTCGCTGTACACCGGCGCCGCCTGGCTCGAAAGTAGCGCGGGAGCCGTGCTTCCTCAACGCGAAACACTCGGCGCCATCGCCGCCTTGTCGGGACTGGCGGCGGTGTTCTGCTCGGTCATGGTCTACGTCGACACCGGCCGGGCGTTCTGGAGCTTTCCGCTGACCGTAACGCGGTTCTTCCTGACCTCGCTAGTGCTGGGTTTGCCGGTGGTGCTGCTGATTTCGCTGGCCGCCGCCGCGCGGTCGGAGTCGCTTGCAGTGCGGGACGTGATGCTGCTTTACGGGCGCTCGTTGTGCTGGGCCTTGGCGGTTGCGATGGTTGTGAAACTGGCGATCGAAGCTTCGGTCTTTCTCCATTTGCGCGAGCGGCGCCACACGCCGCTCAAGCGCACTGCAATGCTCCTGGCGGGGCCTCTCGATGTAGTCACGATGAAGCGATTCTTCGTGGGCGTGCTGGGGGGCGTTGCGTTGCCCGCGGTGCTGGCGGGCGAAGACGTGCTCGCCGCGCCGCTCAGTTACAGTTCGCTGTTTGTCGGGCTGACCGCGGTGCTGATGCTGGGGCTGCTCGTGACCGGCGAATGGTTGGAGCGGCGTTCGTTTTTCGCCGCCGTTGTCGCGCTGCGCATGCCAGGAGCACCCACCGCATGAGTTCCTCTCTTGAACTACTTGGCGCGCGGCGCCCGCCGACGACCTGGCTCGGCCAGATGCAGCATCTGGTGCGACAGGTGCATGGCCCGCTCTCCGACGAACTGACCTTGGCGCCGGCGCGGTTTGACTTGGGCCTGACCCCGGCGCGGCTACAACCCGATGCGACTACAACGGCCGTATGCGGCTACTGCTCCACCGGATGCGGATTGAGCCTTCACTTGCACGAGGGAAAGGCCATCAACCTGACGCCAGCGGCGGATTATCCGGTGAACCTTGGCGCCGCTTGTGCCAAGGGCTGGGAATCGCTGGCCGTGCTGAAAGCGCCGGACCGGGCCACGACACCGCTGTTGCGCAATCGCCGCGGTCGCCTGGCGCCCGTGGATTGGGACACCGCGCTGCGGACGTTTTGCGATCGCTTTCAGGCCATCCAGCGCCAACACGGCGCCGAGTCGGTCGCCTTCCTGGGCACGGGCCAGATTCCCACCGAAGAGATGGCGCTCCTGGGGTGTCTCGCCAAGTTTGGCATGGGCATGCTTCACGGCGACGGTAACACGCGGCAATGCATGGCCACGTCGGTCGTTGCTTACAAGCAGGCGTTCGGGTTCGACGCGCCGCCGTATACCTACCGCGACTTCGAAGAGTCCGACGTCATCGTGCTGGTCGGCTCCAACGTGTGCATTGCGCACCCGATCCTCTGGCAGCGGATCCTGCGCAACCGGCGGCAGCCGGCGCTCCTCGTTGTCGATCCGCGCCGCACCGAGACGGCGATGGCGGCCACCCAGCACTTGGCGCCGCGGCCCAAGTCCGACATGACGTTGCTGTACGGGTTGGCGCACCTGCTATTGCGCGAGGGCTGGATCGACGAGAAGTTCATTTGCGAACATACGTCGAGCTTTGACGAGTTCCGCGCCCACGTGGCGAACTTTCCGCCGCCGCGCGTGGCGCTGGAAACGGGACTGGACGAGGAAACGCTGTTGCTCGCCGCTCGGACCATCGGCCAAGGGAAGCGCGTCTCGTTCTGGTGGACGATGGGCGTCAATCAAAGTTACCAGGGCGTGCGCACGGCGCAGGCGATCATCAACCTGGCCCTGATGACCGGCAACATCGGCCGGCCGGGAACGGGCGCCAATTCGATTACGGGCCAATGCAATGCGATGGGTTCGCGGCTGTTCAGCAACACCACCAATTTGCTCGGCGGGCACGACTTTGCCAATCTCGAACATCGGAAGAAAATCGCCCGCATCCTCGACATCGATGTGGCCCGCATTCCCGAGCTAACCGGTTGGGCCTATCCCGAAATCATCGAAGGCATCCTGGCGGGCAAGATCAAGGGGCTGTGGGTGGTGGCCACCAACCCGGCGCACTCGTGGATCAACCAGAACGCAGCGCGCGACATTCTCAGCCGTCTCGACTTCCTGGTGGTGCAAGACATGTACCACGCGACCGAGACGGCCCAAGCGGCCGACCTGGTGCTTCCCGCGGCCGGTTGGGGAGAGAAAGAAGGCACGTTCATCAACTCCGAACGGCGCGTGGGATTGCTCAAGAAGGTAGCGCCGGCGCCGGGCGACGCTCTCAGCGATTTTTCCATCTTTCGGCTGGTCGCCCACTACTGGGGCTGCGGCGAGATGTTTTCTCGCTGGACCGATCCCGAAGCGGTGTTTCATCTTTTGAAAGAATGTTCCCGCGGCCAGCCGTGCGACATTTCGGGCATTCGCGACTATCGCATGTTGAATGAGCGCGGCGGAATTCAGTGGCCTTATCCCGAACGCGCGGCGGATGATGACGGCGAGCGCCGCTTATTTGAAGACGGACGATTTTACCACGCCGACGGCCGGGCAAGGTTCCTCTTTGAAGAGCCGCGCGAAATGCCAGAGCAAACCAATGCCCGTTTTCCGCTGCTGTTGCTGACTGGGCGCGGCAGCGCCGCCCAGTGGCACACGCAGACCCGCACCGGCAAATCGGCCGTGCTTAAGACGATGTACCCGCAGCGTCTCTACGTGGAGATCAACCCGCACGACGCCCGGCAAGCCGGCGTCAAGCCGAACCAACGGGTAGTGGTTGAATCGCAGCGAGGCCGAATCAAGGCCACGGCTTTTGTCACTGCCAGCATCCCGCCCGGCCAGGTGTTCTTGCCGATGCATTACGAAGCGACCAATCAACTGACGCACGCTCATTTCGACCCCTATTCCCGCCAACCTTCGTACAAGGACTGCGCCGTGAACGTGCGCCCGCTCAGTGATTACGACCCTTAATGTAGGTCACTCGCTCCCGCGAGTGACCTGCCTTGAGCAAGCGGGGCTGGACGCAAACGAAAGGACGAGGGTGGGCGCGGCTCACTTTATATGCCATGTCGCACGACAACAGCTTCACCAAGGAACAGCAAAATTATCTGCAAGGCTTCGTGCTGGGCGCCGACGTGGCGCGGGCGGTGCGCGGGTTGCCGGTGCTTTCGGGCTGCGCGGCGCCAAGCAATCAAGAAGCAACCGTGCGGCTTGGCCCGCCGGCGCCGGCCGCCGCTGCCCCCGTGAATGCGCACCTCGCCGCCCAAGACCGCTTCCTGGCGCAAGGCAAGAAGTTGGCGAAAGAAGAACAGGCAAAGCGCGAGAAAGACCCCTTCGCGATGTGGGACACGCTGCGGCGCAACGCGGCCGAAGCCAAGTTTCCCGCCGGGGACGACACGTTCCTCTATAAGTTTCACGGCTTGTTCCACGTGACGCCGACCCAGGACGCCTTCATGTGCCGGCTGCGGTTCCCCGGCGGCACGCTGCCGTCGTACCAACTGCGGGGCGTGGCCGACCTGGCCGAGCGTTACGCGGGAGGCTTCGCCGACGTGACGACCCGCGCCAACCTGCAACTGCGGCAGATCGGCGCGGCGCATGGCCCGCGATTGCTGGAGGAACTGACCGAGTTGGGCGTGGTCATTCGTGGCTCGGGCGCCGACAACATCCGTAACATTACTGCCAGTCCCACCAGCGGATTTGATTCCCAAGAGTTAATCGAAACGCTGCCTCTGGCGAAAGAGCTGCACCATTACATCCTGCAACATCGCGATCTGTATGGACTGCCGCGCAAGTTCAATATCGCCTTCGACGGCGGCGGCGCGATCCGTGCGTTGGAAGACACCAACGATATTGGTTTTACCGCGGTGCGCGTGGACGAAGCCAACGCGACCGCAGAAACTCTCGCGGGCGTCTATTTTGCATTAGGGCTGGGCGGCATTACGGGCCATGAGGACTTTACACGGACAACGGGCGTGCTGCTTCGCCCTCAAGAATGTATTCCCGCGGCGGCGGCCTTGGTGCGGGTGTTCCTCGCCCACGGCGACCGCACCGACCGCAACCGGGCGCGGCTCAAATACCTGCTCGACGCCTGGGGCGTGGAACGCTACTTGGACGAAGCACAAAAGCTGCTGCCATTCCCTTGGCGACGATTCCCCCAAGAGCGTCTGGCGCCGCGGCCGCCGGAAGACCGCTTCGCCCACGTGGGCGTGCATCCGCAGAAGCAAGCCGGGCGCTGGTACGTGGGCGTGGTGCTGCCGGTGGGGCGCATGACCGCGGCGCAAATGCGCGGACTGGCAGACATCGCCGACCAGTACGGCAGTCGTTCGCTCCGTCTGACCGTGTGGCAGAATTTGCTTGTGCCCGACGTGGCGGAAGTCGACCTTCCCGCCGTGCGACGGCGGCTGGAGGAGTTGGGCCTCGATTGGCGGGCCACCAGCGTGCGGGCGGGCCTGGTCGCCTGCACGGGCAACGCCGGTTGCAAGTACGCGGCGGCGAACACCAAGGGGCAGGCGATGGTGCTCGCCGAATACCTGCAAGCGCGGATCGAACTGGATCAGCCGGTGAACATTCACCTGACTGGCTGCCATCATTCGTGTGCTCAGCATTACTTAGGCGACATTGGGCTGTTGGCCACGAACGTCGAAGACGGCGAAGACCTGGTCGAAGGCTATCACCTGTACGTGGGCGGCGGCTGGGATGAGCGGCGAGCGATCGGTCGCGAGTTGTTTCGCTCGATCCCCTTCGCCGACGTGCCGCCGATCATCGAACGGCTGCTGAGCGGATACCTGGAGCGCCGTTCCGGCCCCCAAGAAACATTCACCGACTTTACCCGCCGCCACGCGGTGGAAGCGTTGCAAGCCCTGGCTGAGCCCGCTGAGCCCAAGGTAGATCACTCGCTCCACGAGTGACCATCGGCTCGCGGCAGCGAGATTTCGAAAACTGAACAAAAAAAGAGTAAGAGAAAACGGCGATGAATCGCCGCACTCCAGAGAGCACTCGCGGAGCGAGTGCGTCCCACTTTCCCGAAACGACGCCATGACCGTATCGTTGCTGCCTCCGAGCGCTCCGTTTACCACCGAACAGCGGGCGTGGCTGGATGGCTTTTTCGCCGGGCTGCTGGGCATGGACGGCGCTCCCACCGCCGCGGACGTCTCGGCGATCGCGCAAGTCACGCACGCCGCGCTACCGTTGCCGGCGGCGGAAGCGCCGGCTGTTGAGGACAATCCGCCTTGGCACGATCCGGCATTGTCGCTGGAAGAGCGGGCGGCGCTGGCCGAAGGGCGCCCGCTGCCCGACCGGCTCATGGCCGCGATGGCGCAACTGGATTGTGGGGCTTGCGGCTATGCGTGCCGCACGTATTCCGCGGCCATCGCCAATGGCGAAGAAAAGAACCTCACGCTTTGCTCGCCCGGCGGCGCGTCCACGGCCAAAGCGATTAAGCGTTTACTTAAGGAAAACCAAACCAGCGGCGATCATGGCCCGCTTGTCACAAATCCCGCTGCAGCGCCTGCGGCCAGCAGTCCCGCGGGGACGGCCCCGTCAACCAACGTGCCGGCCCTGGCGTGGTCGCGGCGGAACCCGTTTGCCGCTCGCTTGCTCGGCTCGCGCAAATTGAACGGCGCCGAGTCGTACAAGGAAACCCGTCACGTGAGCCTGGACCTTTCGGGCAGCGGTCTTGCCTATCGCGTGGGCGATGCGTTGGGGGTGTATCCGACCAACTGCGAACAACTGGTGGGGCAGATCGTCAATCTACTCGGAGCCACGGGACAGGAAGTCGTGCGAACGCCCGGCGGCAAGGATGCCGCATTTTTTCAAACCCTGCGCCAGGCGGACCTCAAGAATGTGCCGGATGCGTTGATGGAGCTGTTGTTCAAGCTGGCCGCGGCTCCCGAGGATCGTCGCCGGTTACGGACGCTCGGTGAGAACGACGACCTACTGGCCTCGATGGACGTGCTCGACGCGCTCCAGGTGGCGCCTTCGGCGCGGCCCACCCCGCAGTCGCTCTTGGAGACGCTTTCGACCCTGGCGCCCCGGTTGTACTCCATCGCCAGTTCGCCCGCCGCGCACGGCGCCGAGGTGCATTTGACCGTAGGCAAGGTGTTCTGGGAGAAGAGCGGCCGGCTGCGAAAAGGCGTGGCTTCGACTATGCTTTCCGAACGCGTGCGGGAAGGCGATTCGTTGCCCGTTTTCCTGCAACCGTCGCATGGCTTCACCTTGCCCGAGAATCCGGCAGCGCCCGTGGTAATGGTGGGGCCAGGAACCGGTATTGCCCCCTTCCGCGGATTCTTGCACGAACGCCGGGCGACCGGCGCCAGCGGGCGGAACTGGCTATTCTTTGGCGATCAGCGGGAAGCGTGCGACTTTCTCTACCGCGACGAGTTGACGCAGTTCCACGAGCAAGGTGTGCTCACGCGGCTGGACACTGCCTTCAGCCGCGACGGCGAAGAGAAAGTCTATGTCCAGCATCGCATGCGCCAGCAGGGCGAAGAACTCTTCCGCTGGCTCGAAGACGGCGCCCACTTCTACGTCTGCGGCGACGCCTCCCGCATGGCCCAAGACGTGGACCGCGCCTTGCACGAAGTTGTGCAACGCCACGGCCGCCGCTCGGCCGACGAGGCGAAAGCCTACGTCGCGGCCCTGACCCAGGAGCGACGTTATTTGCGCGACGTGTACTAGGCCACGGTGGAAGCGAATTGCGGACAAGAAAATGGAGAACGGAATTCATCCCGTCCTGCGTCTTGGCCGAATCTCGTCTTTCGGTTTGCCTTATCAAAAGGGCCGAAGTTTGCCGGCGGGGGTGTCGGCGGCAAGTTGGTCGATCATATCCCGGGTTGCGGCTTCCACGGCTTCTTGCCAGCGGGCGGCGCCGTAACGAGAGCGGTACGGCTCGCGGTCGTGAGCGAAGATTATGCCGCGGGAGTTGTTCACAATGGCGCCGAGCCCTTCCTGATCGAAGCCGGCCGCCACATCCTGGGCGCTGCCGCCTTGGGCGCCGAAGCCGGGGATCAAGAGCCACGTGTGCGGCATGGCAGAACGTAGCTCCGCGAGTTGCTCGGGATACGTGGCGCCCACCACCGCTCCCACCGCGCCATAGCCGCATGCGGCGATGGTGTCGCGGGCGAGTTGCTCCACATGGCTGGCCACACGGCGATACAGCGGGCCTTCGGCGCCGGCGTAATCTTGAAAGGCGCCGCCGCCGGGATTCGACGTCTTGACCAGCACGAAAATTCCCGCGCCGGTCTTTGTGGCCCGGTGGACGAACGGCGTCAGACTGTCGTCGCCCAGATAGGGACTGACGGTGAGCGCGTCGGCGCCCCAGACGCTGTCTTGCCCCAGGTAGGCTTCGGCGTAGGCTTCGGCCGTTGTGCCGATGTCGTTCCGCTTGCCGTCAAGGATGACGAGCAGGTTCTTGCTCCGGGCGTAGCGAATGACCGCAGCCAGGGCGCTCATGCCGGCGGGGCCGTATTGCTCGAAGAAGGCCGCTTGCGGTTTGACCACCGACACCCGCGCGTCCACGGCGTCGATCACGCCGCAACAGAACATTTGGAAAGCGGCCGCGACCGCCACCGGATCATTCCGCGACTCGGCCGCAAGCAATCCCTCCGGCAACGACCCTACCCGCGGGTCCAGCCCCACCAGCACCGGGTTCCCGCAACGACGCACGCCCGCGGCCAACACATCGGCAAAATGCTGCATAACGAATCAGTCGATCAGAAAGTGGAGAGCGAAATCCAACCAGCCATCATTCTAGGCTCATTGCCCCGGAGCACCAGTCGCCCCGCTCCCCAGGGCAATCGCACGTTAGCGGCCTGAAAAACCAGTATAAATCGCGTTGAGGACGGTCTCATCCCAGCCGGCGCGGAGTCGCTTGCCGCGAATGTTC
>JAANMU010000367.1_pt1 | contig 56259 bp, 43 predicted proteins | sample 7279701 | NCBI WGS metagenome assembly JAANMU01 (sample SAMN14094539, study PRJNA606508) | bioreactor metagenome | isolation source: A lab-scale SPAN reactor treating ammonium-rich wastewater day 57 | place: Ireland: Galway | collected 2017-03-13
GCGGCGGGCCTATGTCGCGACGGGCGAGCCGCTCGACAAGGCCGGCGCCTACGCCATCCAGGGCGCCGGGCGGCACCTGATCGCCGCGGTGGAAGGGGACTACTACGCCGCCGTCGGGCTGCCGCTGCACGAGCTGGCCGAGGCCCTGCGGGATTTCGGCCTCGAGCCGTCGATTTCGTTTCCAACCGCGCCGTTTCCCGGGCCATAATCCTCCCGCACAAGGGAGCGCCCATGAAACAATACCTGGTTTCCCCGAAGAAGAACTTCAAGCTCAAGAAATACGACCCCGCCGACACCGGCGACTACGAGACCAGCGAGGACGGCGAGAAGAAGGCCGAGCAGCACACCCGCCAGATTCTCTCGAAGCTCGACGAGCTGCAGGAGCGGCTCTACGCCTCGCGGAAACAGGCCCTGCTGATCGTCCTGCAGGGCATGGACACCGCGGGGAAAGACGGCACGGTCAAGCACGTGATGGACGGGGTCAATCCCACCGGCTGCGTCGTCCACTCCTTCAAGGTGCCCACCGAGGAAGAGTTGGCCCGCGACTACCTCTGGCGGGTGCACCAAAAGGTCCCCGCGAAGGGCTTCATCGGGATCTTCAACCGCTCGCACTACGAAGACGTGCTCGTCACCCGCGTGCACGGCCTGGTCTCGGACAAGGAGGCGGTACGGCGCTTCCGCGAGATCAACGACTTCGAGGACCTGCTGGCCCGCAACGGGACGGTGATCCTGAAATTCTTCCTGCACATCTCGAAGGAGGAGCAGCGCCAACGCCTCGAGGCGAGGGCCCGCAATCCGCAGAAGCGCTGGAAGTTCAGCTTGAACGACGTGAAGGAGCGCCGCTTCTGGGCGCATTACCACCAGGTCTATCAAGAGGCGATCGCCGCCACCAGCACCCGGGAGGCGCCCTGGTACGTCGTGCCCGCCGACCACAAGTGGTACCGCAACTACGTGGTGGGCAAGATTCTCATCGAGACCCTGGAGGGCATGAAGCTCAAGTTCCCGCCGGCGGCGCCCGGCGTCAACTTCGACAAGATCAAGGTGCCTTAGCCGCCGTTCCCCGCGCGGGTCCGCCGTGCCGCGGCTCCGATTCCCTTCTTATCAATATCGGAGGAGAGGATGAGCGTCCCGACCCTAAGCTTGAGCGAGTGGCAGCAGCGCCTCGGCGCCGATCCGGTGCGGGGCCTTTCGCCGGGCGAGGCGGCGCGGCGCCTGGCGCAGGACGGCCCCAACGCCCTCCCCGAGAAAAAGGCCAACCCCGTCTTGAAATTCCTCTCCTATTTCTGGGGGCCGATCCCCTGGATGATCGAGGTCGCCATCGTGCTCTCGGCCCTGGTCGGGCACTGGGCGGATTTTGGGATCATCCTGGTCCTGCTGGTGATCAACGCCGTCGTGGGCTTCTGGGAAGAATTCCAGGCGGGCAATGCGATCGCGGCGCTCAAGGCGAAGCTGGCCTTGAAGGCGAAGGTGAAGCGCGGCGGTCAATGGCTGGACGTCCCCACCCGCGAGCTGGTGCCCGGCGACCTGGTTCGCATCCGCTTGGGCGACATCGTCCCCGCCGATGCGGTGGTCCTGACGAACGATCCGATCGAGGTAGACCAGTCCGCCCTGACCGGCGAGTCCCTGCCGGTGACGCACGGCCAGGGCGAGTCGCTCTATTCGGGGTCGATCCTGCGTCAGGGGGAGTGCGACGCCCTGGTCAGCGCGACCGGCCTCAAGACCTATTTGGGCAAGACCGCCGAACTGGTCGCGGACGCGAAGAGCGCCAGCCACTTCCAAAAGGCGGTGCTCAAGATCGGGGACTACCTGATCGTCTGCGCCCTGGTCCTGGTCGCCGCCATCCTGGTCGCGGCGCTGTGGCGCGGCGATCCGCTTTTGACCACGCTGCAGTTCGCCCTGGTGCTGACCGTGGCGGCGGTACCGGTAGCGATGCCGACGGTGCTCTCGGTGACGATGGCGGTGGGGGCGCGGCTCTTGGCGCGCAAGGAGGCGATCGTCAGCCGCCTCTCCTCGATCGAAGAGCTGGCGGGGATGGACACGCTTTGCTCGGACAAGACGGGGACCTTGACGCAGAACAAGCTCTCGCTGGGCGAGCCCCTTTGCCTCGCGGGCACGACGCCGGAGGAGCTGGTCTTGGCCGGGGCCCTGGCCTCGCGCGCGGAGGACCGCGATCCCATCGACTTGGCGGTCCTCGCCGGCGTCAAGGACGAGAAATCCCTCGCCGCGCATCAAGTGCTGCACTTCCAATCCTTCGATCCGGTGCGCAAGCGCACCGAGGCCCAGGTGGAGGACCCCGACGGCCGGGAGTATTGGGTGACGAAGGGGGCGCCGCAGGTGATCGCGGCCTTGGCGGCGGACGCGGCGGCCCGCGCCGAGATCGACCGGCAGGTAGCCGCGTTGGCCGCCCGGGGCACGCGCGCCCTGGTGGTCGCCCGCGCGGACGCGCCCGGCGCCTGGCGGCTGCTGGGGATCCTGCCGCTCTCGGACCCGCCGCGGCCCGACAGCAAGGACACCATCGCCGCCGCCGAGGCGATGGGCGTAGGAGTGAAGATGGTCACGGGCGATCAGCTGGCGATCGCCAGGCAGATCGCCGGTGAATTGGGGATGGGGACGGACATTCTCGACGCGGGGACCTTGGCCTTCGGCGACGCGGCGCAGACGCGGGCGACCCTAAAGGAGATCGAGGGCGCGGACGGTTTCGCCCAGGTCTTTCCCGAGCACAAGTACCGGATCGTCGCGGCGCTGCAGCAGGGCGGGCACATCGTGGGGATGACCGGCGACGGCGTCAACGACGCCCCGGCCCTTAAGAAGGCCGACTGCGGCATCGCGGTCTCCAACGCCACCGACGCGGCGCGGGCGGCGGCGGCCATCGTCCTGCTCACGCCCGGGCTCTCCGTGATCGTGACGGCCATTCAGGAGGCCCGGCGAATCTTTCAGCGGATGAACGCCTACGCGATCTACCGCATCGCCGAGACGATCCGCGTCCTGCTCTTCATGACGCTCTCGATCCTGGCCTTCAACTTCTATCCGGTGACGGCGGTGATGATCGTCCTGCTCGCCTTGCTCAACGACGGCGCGATCCTCTCCATCGCCTACGACAACGCGAAATTCTCCGATCGACCGGAGGCCTGGGACATGCGCCGCGTCCTCGGCGTCGCCACGGTCTTGGGCGTGGTGGGGGTGATCGAGTCCTTCGCTCTCTTCTACGTGGCGGATCGCTATCTTCACATGAGCCGCGACCTGATCCAGACGCTGATCTACCTCAAGCTCTCGATCGCCGGACACGTCACGGTCTTCGTCGCCCGCACGCGCGGGCCCTTCTGGTCGGAGCGGCCCTCGAACCTGCTGCTCGGCGCGGTGATCGCCACGCAGCTCCTCGCGACCTTCATCGCGGTCTACGGCCTGTTCATGACGCCGCTCGGGTGGAAGTGGGCGGGGTTGGTTTGGGGCTATGTCTTGGTTTGGCTATTTATCGAGGACCAGGCAAAGCTCTTGGCCTATCGGATGCTTGCCAAGGGACGGAATTAGAATTTCCCCGGCGCAAAGCGCTGGATGCCGATCTCGAAGGCGCCATAGCCGGCGATGTTGAACTTGTCGTCGCTGCGCGTGGCGAGCGTCCCCAATACAAAGTTCAGCACGCGGCTTTTGTCGCCGAAGATCATGACTCGCGCGGAGGCGCCGAACTGGTCTTCGACCTTCGTGCCTTCGAATTCCGCCAGGTCGTCGCGCCAGACGCGGGCGTAATTAGCGTGCAGGCCCCAGTAGCGCCAATGCAAATCGGCGCCGAGGCTGAACTGCTTGCGGTCTTTCAGCGGCGTCAGGCCCTCGCCCGAGGCGGCGTGGACGGGGACGAATTGCCCGTAACCCGCCTGGATGTCGAAGTGGTCGCCGAAGCCCTGCTGTAAATATGCGCTGGGCGTCAGTCCGCCGCCGGCGTCGGTCGCGTTGATGCCGGGCAGCAGGGCGGGCAGGCTGCCCTCCGGGTAATTCACATAACCGAGGCTGCCGCCGATCACGGTCACCCAGCCCGGCATCTTGTCGGGATTGAACATGTTGAAGGTCAGGAGGCCTTGCAGCAGGCCCATGCCCTCTTTCTTCCCGCCGAAGGCCCCGGAAAGGGAAAGCCTGAGATCGACCGGGAATTTATCCGTCATCGGCTGGTGGAAGCGGACGTCGCCTCCCCAACCGAGGTGGATGTTGGGGTCGGCCAGATTTCCGTCGGTGAAGCCCTCGTAGGACCAATCGCGGAAGCGGCGCTGCAGGGTGTTGTCCCAGTAATTGCGGCCGAGGCGGATCTGCCATTTCGGCGAGGGTTGGAACTGCGCGTAGAGCTCGGGAATGTCGATGCGCAGGTCGCTATCGGCGCCCTCGACCTTGAAGAGCCGGGGATCGGGCGAGAGGCGCAGCAGCCGGATCTTGGCGTCGGAGAGCCCGGCCTCGTTGCCGACCTGCAAGGCGGGGCTGACAACGGTCGTGATCTTGTCGTTGAACTCGTAGCGAAAGAGAGGCGCGAGCCTCAGCCCGTAGACATATTCATTATTGATCTCGTGGAAGGGAAAGCTCCCCTCGAATTTTAGATCTAGGGTTGGATCACCCATGATTTGCGTACCCCCGTCGTCGCGGCCCGAGCCGCATACCTGAAGTATCGGGAATCACGCAAGAAAGTTACCGGGCGCGGAGCGGAAAAAAGATGCCGCTCTGCGGCGCCGCGAATTTATTAAAAAATATTTTAAATTTCAATAAGTTAGACTTGCATGCGGCTAGCGCTGCCAAAGGGCATTTTTCTCTTGGAGTCCGAGCTCCGAAAAGTCGCGATCGAAGGCGAGCAGCTTCTCTCCGCTGACGAGGACGACGGCAGCCAAAGCGGCATCCGCCAGGGTGGCTTTGCTTTTATTGGAAAGCCTCGCCTTGGCATACAGTTGTGCCCCTAACTGAAGGTGAGTTTTTTCCGGGGGGATGAGTTCGAGGGATTCCAGCTCGTTGGCGATCGCTGTGGGATCCAGTCCGCGCCGCAAGAAGAAGACGAAGATCTCCGCGTACTGTTGCGGAAGGATTCCCATGGCTTCTTGCGGGAGTTTGACCCGTTTGGCTTTATCGGTTCCCAAAAGCCATTCCACGGCAAAACTGGAATCAATCCAAATCACGGTCGCGGTCCAATGCCTTGAGTTCTTCTTGCAGTCTTTTTGAAGGGACCTTTTTTGTATCCTTGAGCGAGCCGAAACGAAACCCGGATCTCTTTAGGTGGTATTTTTCGAAGACCAATTCTTTGATCACATCGGTCTTCGTCTTCTTCAGACGGCGGGATAGCCATTCCAAGCGCTTCTCGAATTGGGGGTCCGTATGGATGTTCAGCGCCATATATGGGCTTTAGGATAGCTACAGAGGGTCTTTATGTCAAGGCGGGCGATTTATTCCGGTTTCCAATATCCGAAGGCTTCGAGGTAGGGTTTGAAGAAGCCCTCGGCGGCGCGGAGCTTTTCCATTTCGGCGACTGCGGCCTCGACCAAAGCGCGCTCGCGCCCCAAGTCGATCACCCCGCGCAGGACGAGGGTGCGGAGGAAGACGAAGTAGGTGTCCATCGCGTCGCCCAGGCAGTAGTCCTCGATTCTAAACAGGTCGCCGGCCTCGAAGAGCGACTGGACCACGTCGCCCTTCGTGTCCATCTTGCCCGGCTTGCCCAGGATCTTCGAGAAGAGGTTGAGGCCGCCCTTCCAGCGGATCGCGCCGTAATTGGTGAGGAACTCGTGGAGGTCGAGGTGGTGCTCTTCGTTGAAGCGGTAGCGCGGCCCGAACTTGTCGTAGTGCGATTCGCGGATGCTTAAGCCTAAGCGGAAGGCCCAGAGCTCGAGGACGCGGAGGTCGAAGCCCTTGCCGTTGAAGTCGACCAGCACCGGGCGGTTTTGATTGTAGGTCTCCCAGAAGTGCTCGACTAAGGCTCGGGGCGTCTTGCCGTCCTTGCCCAGCAGGCCGATCTTGAGGATCTCGAAATCCGGATTGAGTCCGACCGCCGCGATGCAGACCGGGACGTGGAAGGCGGGATTGATGAAGTCGCGGCCGTCCTGGGCCAGCTCGGCGAGCTGGGCTTGATAGGCCTGCTCGTCGTCAAGGCCCTGGCCGGCGTACAGGACGCGGTTGAGCAGGGCTTTGTCGATGCGAGTCTCGATGTCGTAGACGAGGTAGCGGAATTGGGAGGACATAATTGGCTCCGCGAAAATTGCGATGCAGGGACTTGGGTACCTCGCTCGGCGCTAGCATGGGAGGTGCCGAAGGGCAAGTCGCCCGCGTCGCATAGATGATCCCCGGATACGGCTTGCCATTCCGCCTTGGGGGCGCTAAGACCCCGCGCAACCGCCGGGAGGCGTCGACCGATAAAGCGTCTGCCGGTTTTCTGCTGTTTCCTCGGGTAAGGAAATTCCGCAAGGTTTGCATGAATTTCTTTGCCCGCTTTTTCCTCGGCGTTCTTACCTGCACTGTCCTCTTGGCCTGCGGGCGCGGCGGGCAGCTTCTTCCCTTTCCCAATCTCGGTCAATCCCTGTGTCGTGCCGATGCCGAATGCGGTCTCCTCGAGGTCTGCGACCCCTTCGAGGGGTGCGTCTCGCGCCTTCAATCCTGCGCCGACGGCTTTCCTTGTCCGGAGGGGTTTCAGTGCTCCCAAGGACTCTGTCTGCAACCGGGGGCCTGTTATTTCAGCGCCCAGTGTCCGGTGGGCTACGGATGCGAGGACTTTCGTTGCGTCTCCGAGCGTTGCCGTTCCGACCAAGACTGCTTCGAGGGGCGCCGTTGCGACCTGATCGACGGCCTGTGTCGCCCCGAGCTTTGCCTCGAGGATGCTGCCTGCGGCGCCGGGGCCTGTTGCAACCCGGTGACGAGGACCTGCGCCCCCAAGGTCGTTTGCGAACGCTACGACAGCGGCGTACCGCCCGATTGCCAAGCCGTGCCGGAGCGTTGCGACGGCGAGGACAACGACTGCGATGCCGCCATCGACGAGGATTTTCCGGACTTGGGCCAAGTTTGTTGGGTGGGCGAGGGGCTTTGCTTGCGGGTCGGCAACCGGGTTTGCGCCGGGGACGGAGGCGCCACGATTTGCGACGTCCAGCCGGGGGACCCTGTGCCCGAGGTCTGCGACGGTGCGGACAACGATTGCGATGGAGAGACCGATGAAAATTGCTAAATACCTTGCATTCCTAAGCCTGGCCTGCGCCGCCTGTTCCGGAGGCGGGGCGGACTTGGAGGAATCGATTTTGCTGGATCCCTCGCTGCGCTTGGAGGAAGGCGCGGAGGTCCTGAACCCCGATCTCGCCGATCGAAACTACGGCCTCTTGTTCAATGCCGAGGACGGCAAATTTGCCGTGTTGAACGACCGGCTGATCGTCGATCCGGTCGACGAGGCCGGCCTGCAGGCCCTCTTGGCGAAATACCAGGCCCGCGTCGTCGCCGATCCGGAAATCCCCCTGCCGCACGACTCGATCCTGGACACCGACGGCATCACCGAATTGCCTTCCACCTACCGGGTGATCGAGCCGGATCCCAGCTTGGCCAAGCCGGGGATGTTCGCGGCCTATGCGCGCGACCAGGGTATATTCTCCCAAATCTACGTCGACAGCGAGGCCACTCGGGACTTTTTGAACCTCTTCGCCCAGATGCAGCGGGAGGATACCGGGAGATTCCGCGATCTCCAGCTGGTGCTCTACGCCTACGAATACCCGCAGCCGCTGTTGAAGGCCGTCCAAGTCCCGCTCGAGGCATGGGCCAATTGCCCCTGCCTCTGGAGGGAGCCCGCGGGTTCTCCGCTCGCCGGGCAGCTGAAGATGCGGGCGGGGGCGACCTGGGAGGGACAAGCGAGGGAGGCGCCGATCTATAATTCCCTGATTTAACGCCCATCCGGAGGCGCGATCCGGTACTGCACCTATAACGACGGCCTCGACGTCGCCCCGGAGAAGTTCATCTCCGAGGGGGACAATGTGCTGATCTTGGACACGGCGACCTTTTACAACGCGCACGAGGAAAGCCTGGCGGGTCCGGTGGGGAATATGCACCTTTGGGCCTTTCCCCCCGACCGGCTGCCGCTCACCCTCCCGCGCAACTTAGACAAGCAGGCCCCGCCGGGGGCGGTGCACCTCAACCTGCGCGGGCCCGGCGGCGATGGCGACAATTGCGAGTGGTGGGATACCGGCATCGAGCAGTACCTGACCTACCAAAACTTCATCCTCTGGGATTGGGACCGCGATCCGGAGCAGCAGGTGGTCTTGTTGATTTGGGAGGGGGATGAGTGCAAGGATTTCAAATTGGTCGAGGTGTGCGCCCCGGACGACCCGGTCGTGGCCTTTCGACTGACGCGCGACGTGACCTTGGGCGATCAGGGGGTGTTTTTGCAGGACTTTTCCGCTGTTCGCCCGGGGGTCACGACCCAGGATCTGGCGGCGTCCCGCGACGTCGATATGCGGGTGCGGACGATCGATTATTGCCGGGCTTATGATTCTGAAATTATCGAAACCTGTAACGGTTATGATGATACTTGTGACGGTCGGGTAGACGAAGGTTTCGAGGCGAAGGGAACTGTCTGTGATAATGGAGCCTTGGGGCAATGTTTTTCTGTTGGGAAGTGGATTTGTAACGATCCAAAAAAACAATTAGAAGGGCAACAATCTATACTTTGCAACGCTCTTCCTCGCCAAGCTTCCCCCATTGAAATCTGTGACGGTGTCGACAATGATTGCGATGGTTCAACAGACGAGGATTGGATTCAAAAGGGGTTGGCTTGCGGGCTGGGGGTCGTAACTTGCGGCGTGGGCGCCCTTGCCTGCAATAATGGCCAAGTTAGCTGCCAAGGCGAGGTCGGGCCGGTGCCGGAGTCTTGCGATGGTCTCGACAACGACTGCGACGGTGTGACGGACGAAGGCTGTGCCTGCGCCCCCGGCGCTGTTCGAGACTGCAGCATCGATTTGGGGCCCTGCTCCCTGGGGCAGCAGGTATGCCTACTGGGCGGGACTTGGTCGGACTCCTGTTCCGGAACGGTCCCTCATCCGGAAATTTGCGACGGAGTCGACAACAACTGCAACGGGGCGGTGGACGAGGGTGTTTTGAATCTTTGCGGAACCTGTGGCCCTGAGCCTGCCGAGATCTGCGATTATATCGACAATGACTGCGATGGTGCGGTGGACGAGGGGGTGAGTAATGTCTGTGGAGGATGCTGGACAGTGGGACCGGAGGAGTATGCACCGGGTATCTTGGATTGTGATAATGTCGATAATGATTGTGATGGGATTATTGACGAGACAGACACCCCAGTCATATGTGGTCTCGGAGTCTGCCAGGTCCAAGTTGACTCTGTTTGCCAGGAGTGTTTTCCCAATCCAGAGGCAGCTTCAATAGAACATTTTGACATTGGTAATTGCAATAACGGCGTTGACGATGATTGTGATGGCCTTACGGACGTAGAAGAGTTTCCCGACTGTTTCTTTCTCCAAGGAGGAGGTTGATTTGAAAGGAATAATTTTTTCATTAATCTTTTTTGGAATGGGATTCTTGCAGGCATGTAGTTCCTGCCAAGAATTAAGAACTCCAACGATGTATACAGAATACGGGGAATTCCATCTGATTATCACTAATGCTGATGCTGTCCAAATCGGATTGGATATCAAGCCTTTTAGGCCGATTCGGCATGGTAGTTTTCTTGTAAATAATGGGTATGAGCGGCCCGATAAGACATTTCCCCAGAATCAAGTTACCTTTCAATTTTTCTTCCGTGAAAACGCATTGCCGGGGGGAGAAGATATTTTTGAACAGAAGAAAGGCGAGGTTTTTAATATCCTTCCTACCCCCTATGAGGTCGACGGAATGGATGTGGTTTATAAAGAGGCGTTTCCTCCTCCTACCCCGGATCCCGATGGGATTGGATGGTGGCTGCCAACAACCTACTCCGGCAAAGTCACCATCCTGGAAGACGACCTCGTCGAATTCGACCTCACCTTCACCGACGGCGTCGAATCGCGACGTGTCCTGGCGACCTTCGTTTTCAAAACCTTAGACCTCGTTCAAAACGTAGGGGAATGCGGTTGAATCTATGAAGCGTTTCAGTGAAAAGTTTATTGCCTGTCTTCTGTTGGCGGCTCTTTTTCCCTTCTTCTTTGCCTGCGGCCAATGGCGGCCAGCCAGCCTTCGCGACATCCAAAACGCCTATCCCGAGAAGAAGCAGCAAGGGGAAGAGCTGTATCGCCTGGCGGGACCCGACGGCAAGGAGAGCCGCTTCCGCCTGCGGAACGTCACCTTGGAGGATAACGGCGTCCGGGTCCGGAAAAATTCCCAGGAGAAATTTTACGGAAGCGAGGAGCTCTCCTCCCTGGAGAAATTCGATGTCGACGAGAAGAAGACCCTTATTGTAACCTTAAGCTCCATTTTCGGCGGGATGGCCTTTGCCTTGGGAGTGGGATTAGCGGTCGGATTGGCCACCTACCAAGATTAACGAAAGAGGAGCTTGCTTGAGTTCGGACAATCTTCGAAATTCCCTGGGGAAAGATTTCTTCAACGCGGTCGCGGAGAAGTTGAGGCCGCGTCTGCTGGCCTACCTCTACCGCCGCCTCGCGGATCGCGGGGAGGCGGAGGACCTCTGTCAGGAGACGCTGCTCGAGGCCTATACCGCGCTCTCCGAGTCGAAAGCCGAAGCCGCTTTTAGGGAAGGACTCTTTCAAATCGCCTCCCGCCTCGCCGATCGCGCGGCCGAGGGGGCCCAGCCCTGGGGCGAAAGCTCCCTGGAGGTCCTGCAGGATTACCTCCTGGAGCACGAGGCGACGCAGGGCGAGCTGCAAGAGACGCTGGAATCCCGCGAAGAGGAATACTCCCTCGCGGATCACGTCGACTTCTGTTTCACCGTGACCCTCCAATCGCTTTTTCCCCGCGAGCGCAACACCTTCCTCTTGACCCAATTGGAAGGCTTCACGGCGGGAGAGGTCGCGGGCGTCATGGGGGCCTCGCCGGAGGAGATCGAAGAAAAGTCCGCTTCCGCGTCGGAGAGCCTGCGGGAGAATTTCGCCGAGCGCTGCAGCCTGGTGAAGGCCGGCGCGCCCTGCAAGCAGTGCCGGGTCTTCGGCGAATGGCTGCTCGGGCCGGAAGAGACCGAGGAAGAGCTGCGCGGCCTCCCGCTGCAGCCCTCGGTGAAGCCCGAGGCGACCTTCCCCAAGCGCCTGCAGCTCGTCTCGCGCCTCGATCCCCTGCATAACGGTAGCGACCGCTTTCACGAGCAGCTGCTCCAACTGCTGCGCCGCGCCCTGGGGGAAAAGGGCTTACTGAAGCCCTAGGCTCCCCACCTGGCCCGCGTCCTCGCGGCGCTCTTGACGCACCCAAATCTCGGGGACCTTCGTCAGGTCGACGAATTCCTTCCGCGACAGGCTCAAGCGATAATAGTCCGCGCTCACGCCGATGGAGCCGTCCGGACGATACTCCAGCTCGGCCTCCAGCTCTCCCGCCGGGATCTGCGGAAAACTTCCGGCCCAGGCCTCGGGCGCGATCAGCCCCATCGATTCGCCGCGCAGCGCCCGGGGCGGCGGCGGAAGCTCGCGCGCCTCGGCGTCGAAGAGGGCGACGCCGTCGTAGCCCTCGGCCTTGCCGCCGTGCAGGGCGATCAAGGTCGGGGCCAGGTCGACCAGGCTCGCGGGCGTCTCGACCTCCTTCAAGTCCGTCCAGCGCGGGTCGAAGATCCCGAAGAGGACGTTGTTCTGCTCGCGCCCCTTCAGGTCGATGCCGTGGATGCCTCCGTAGATCTCGTGACCCGCCACGAAGCGCTCGCCGTGATCCGAGAGGAAGGCGACGCGGTGGCTCGCAAAGTATCCCTTGGCCCGCAGCTCCGCGACCAGCTCCTCCAAGAGGCGTAGCGTGCCCGGCCGTCGCAGGAAATAGGGGTTGTGCCAGCCCTCGGGCGTCCGGCTCAAGGGGTCGCCGGGCTTGGACCAGCGCCAAAAGGAGAAGTCCTTGGGACGCAGTGCAAGCCAATCTTTCAACCCCGCGAGCTCGCGCCGGGCGAGGCGGATCGGGCTGTGCAGGTGGCAGGTGTGCAGGGCCATCAGACTCGCCCCCTCCGGGAGCCGCGAGAATTTTCGGAAGGCGAAGTTGAAGAAGCGCGGCGCGTCGTAATTGAAGAGCGAGGGCGAGTTGAGGCTGAAGCCCCGCAGGTTCTCGACGAAGGCGTTGTTGGTCCAAAGCGCCGGTAAGACGAAGTGGTTGAGCAGCGCCGCGCCCAGATGGGCCTTCCAGCCGATCTCGGGGATCACGGATTCCGAAAAGCCCTGCTCCGCCGTGAAGTAGCTCGTCTCCGGCTGATCCGAGGCGAAGAGGCTGTGCCCGCCGTGCCGGTCGCGCAGGCGGCGTTGCAGGGTCAGCGACTCCGCCGCGTTGGGCAGGGGGGAGTCGAAGAAGAGGCGGACGCCGTGGCGCTCGGGATAGACGCCGCTCAAGACGGAGTTCCAGGCCGGGTGCGTCGCGGGCAAGGGCGTGAAGGCCTGGCGGAAGATCCTTCCGCCTAAACCCGCGGCGGCGCGGGCCAAGGCGGCATTGCCGCTGTCGCCGTCCAGGGCGTCGAAGCCCAGCAGGAGGACGCGCGGCTGCTTCGTCGCGGCGGCTCGGGCCGGCGGCAGGTCCAAGGCGGATTCGCCGGCCAGGGGCGCGTGCAGCAGCGTCGGTAGTAGGGCCGCCAGACCCAAGGCGGCGGCGCTGCGCAGGCCCCGGGGCGGCAGCATGGCGAAGGCCAAGAGAAGAAACACAATTCCCAGCGCGAAGATTTGCGCAAAGCCGACGATCAAGCTCTGCTCCCAAAACATCGGGAAGAAGCCCAGGACGGAGGGGTACTGCCAGGCGGTCCACCCGAAGAGGAAGGCGGTCTGCGCGGCCGCGAGGAAGAAAAAGGCCGCGAAGGCGCGGCGGCCTTTCTCGGACCGCCCCACCGGCCCGCTAGCGGCCCACCCGACCAGCGCCGCATTGAAGGCGCCCAAGCACCCGGCCCAGGCGAGATAAAGCCCGGCGATCTTGGCCAAGCGCCACGCCACGTCGCGTACGATGAAATCGGGCAAGGCCAATTGGCGCAGGGAGGGCAGGTAGAAAGAGGGCGCGTAGAAGAACAGCAGGCACTGGAGGCCGAAGAGCAGGGTCGCGAAGAGCAGGGCCGCCTTAAACGAGATGAGGAATCGCTTCATGGGCCCTCGTCTTTTTCAACAGCCGCTTAAAGCGCCGCGTAGCCGATCTGCCAGTCCAGCGTCGTCTCTTCCATCGCGTCGTCGCGCTTGAACTTGGCGATCAGGAGGTTCTGCAGCCTTTGATGATAGGCCGTGAAGTCCGGGATCGGGTGCGTCGCCACGCCGGACTCCATCGCCGCCTTGGCGATGGCGGGGGCCACGAAGAGCAGGACGCGGGGATCGAGCGGCTTGGGGATGATGTAGTCGGGCCCGAACTGCAGCTCCTTGAGCTTGTAGGCCTGGCAGACCGAGAGTGGGACCTTCTCGCGGGTCAGGAAGGCCAAGGCCTTGGCGGCGGCGAGCTTCATCGGCTCGGTGATCTTGGTGGCGCCGACGTCGAGGGCGCCGCGAAACACGAAGGGGAAGCCCAGGACATTGTTCACCTGGTTGGGGTAGTCGGAGCGGCCGGTCGCCATGATGATGTCTTTCCGCACGGCCAGCGCCTCGTGGTAGCCGATCTCGGGGACCGGATTGGCCATTGCGAAGACGACGGCGTTGGGCGCCATCGAGGCCAGCATCTCGGGCGTGAAGAGGCCCGGGCCGGAGAGGCCGATGAAGACGTTGGCCCCTTTGGCCGCGTCGGCCATGCTGCGGGCCTTGCCGTCCTGGGCGAAGAAACCGCGGTTGGGCTCGAGGTCTTTGCGGTCCTTCGTGACCACGCCCTGACGGTCGCACAAGAAGACGTTTTCTTTTTTCACCCCGATCGAGAGGAACATCTTCGCGCAGGCGACGGCGGCCGCGCCGGCGCCCGAGAAGACCACCTTCACCTCGCCGGCCTTGAGTCCCGCGATCTCGAGGGCGTTGATCAGCGCCGCCGTCGAGATGATCGCCGTGCCGTGCTGGTCGTCGTGGAAGACGGGGATCTTCATGCGCTTGCTGAGCTGCTCTTCGATGTAGAAGCACTCCGGCGCCTTGACGTCCTCGAGGTTGATGCCGCCGAAGGTCGGCTCGAGCGAGCGCACGATGTCGATGAACTTGTCGGGGTCTTTCTCGTCGATCTCCAGGTCGAAGACGTCGATGTCGGCGAATTCTTTGAACAGGACGCCCTTGCCCTCCATGACCGGCTTGCCGGCCAGCGGGCCGATGTCGCCCAGGCCCAGGACGGCGGTGCCGTTGGTGATGACCGCGACCAGGTTGCCGCGCGCGGTGTAGCGGTAGCTCTCCGCGGGGTTGGCCTGAATCTCCAGGCAGGGCGCCGCCACGCCGGGCGTATAGGCCAGGGAAAGGTCTTCCTGGGTGGCGCAAGGTTTGGTGGGGGTGACGGCGATTTTTCCGGGCCGGCCCTGGGCGTGGTAGTCCAGGGCGGATTTCTTGTCGACCATTCCTGTGGAACTCCTCTCCATCAGGCGCCTAGGGCGCCCTTTGGGCTGCTCCTACAAGAGCGCCTCGGGCCTGTCAACCTCCCAATCTTTCAGGAAAAACCGGATATTTTCCGAGGATTTCCCTTCGACGCCGGCTCCGGTGTCAGACATAGCCCAGGGCATGGACGATCCGGAAACGGGTGGCGCGGAAGGCGGGCCAAAGCGCGGAGAACAGGCAGGCCGACATCGAGATGGCTAGGGTGTCTCCGGTCAAGCGCGGCGTGAGGCTGATCATGGCGAAATATCCCGACGAGCTTTGCGGAGGCGGCGGCATCTCGATCCCGATCGCCGAAATCAGGTGGGCGAGCCCGACTCCCGCCGCCAGCCCGAGGGCCGAGCCCAGCGCTCCCAGGATCGCGGCCTCCAAAAAGATGGTCATGAAGATCGTCGGCCGCCCGTTGCCGATCGCCATCATGGTGCCGAATTCGCGTATTCGCTCGAAGAGGGCCATATTAAGGGTATTGGCGATGCTGAAGACGAAGATGACGCAGATAATGAGCTGGATGACCGAGTAGATTCTCAGCAGCATTTCTTTGCTCTGGCGGTAGAAGAGTCCCTGCTCCTCCCAGCTGAGCACCTCGAGGCCGGCCTTGTCGCGGAGGAACCGGCTTCGGAACGCCTCCTGCGTCGCCTCGGTGAGCGACGTCTCTTTGAGCAACACCAGAAAGGAATGAACCTGATCCGGAGCGTCGAGCAGCTTCTGGGCCGCCGCGAGGTTCAGCTTCATCGCGCGATCGTCAAAGTCCTTGGCGATGGTTTCGAAGACGCCCCGCACGCGCATTTCCGAGCCGTCGATGGCCCCCGCCCTTCGCGTGGTTAGGAAAGTGAGGCGGTCGCCGACCGTCACGTTGAGGGCCTCGGCTAGGCCCCTTCCGAGCAGGACGCCCTCGCCGTCCGAGGGATCGAGGTCCTGTCCCGCGACGATGCGCGTCGAGCTGTGCGCCACGTTGCCGGCCTTGGCGCTTCCCATCTTCCGCTCGGCTGCGGCGTCGGTGCCTACGGCCAGGACGGCGACCGAGGCGTTTTCCGTGCTGGCCATGCCGCCGAATTTCAGGCGCGGCACCGTGTAGTCCACGCCCGGGAAGGCCTCGACTTGGCGCCGGACGGTCTCGGCGTCGGGCATGAGATAGTCCAAGGGGGCGGAGGCCCCCATTTTGAAGTAGCCGGCGCGGTTCACTTGGAGATGACCGGTCTGGCTGTGGATGAACTGCTCCCGGTAGCCATCCATGAGGTTTTGGAAAAAACCCCCGACGAGAATCAGGCCCGTGCAGCCGAGCACGAGAATCATCAAAGTCAGGAAGCTGCGCCGCTTATTTCGAAATACGTTTCTCCAGGAGATTTGTAACAGTCGCTTGAGGCCCGTCATGTTGTATCACTCCGTCGCTGATTCTGACGATCCGCGTGGCATGGTGAACGACCCGTGGGTCGTGGGTGGAAAAAACGAAGGTGGTGCGGTGGCTCTGATTGAGCCGCTGCATCGCGGCCATGATGGCCTCGGCGGATTCGCTGTCCAGGTTGGCCGTCGGCTCGTCGGCCAAGATGAGCAACGGGTGGGTCACCAGCGCCCGCGCGATGGCGACGCGCTGCCTCTGCCCGCCGGAGAGCTCGTCGGGCCGGTGCATGGCGACTTCCCGCAGCTGCACGTCGGCCAAGGCCGCCCAGACCCGGTCGCGGCGCTCCTTCCGCGTCAGCGGGTGGAAGAGCAACGGGTATTCCACGTTTTCGAAGGCGTTCAGGACCGGGAAGAGGTTGAAGGACTGAAAGATGAAGCCCAAAAAACGGCTGCGCAGCCGCGCCGCCTCTTTATAGGAAAGATTTTGGGTGGGCTTGCCCTGCAACAGGATGCTCCCGGAACTCGGTGCATCGAGGAGCCCCAGCAGGTTGAGCAACGTCGTCTTGCCGCTGCCCGAGGGCCCCATGATGCAGAGCATTTCCCCGGAATGGATGGCGAGGTTGAGGCCGCGCAGGGCCTGCACGTGAAGTTTGCCCAAGGTGTATTCCTTGACCACCTCTTGGGCCTGCAAGATTTCCATGATTACCCTTTTCCCCTGAGATCACTCCGCTCGGCATGACCTGCGAGGCGCGAGGTTCATGCGATGCAAGGAGATGGAATTGCAATTCGTGTGCCGATCGTCCCGAAAAAAAATCCGTGAATTTATGATCGTTTTCCGCGGGAGCGGCCCGCGCTCGCGTTTCAATCTGATAATTTTCTCGCGGAGCTTGTCAGTCTTTTGACGGGCGCGGCGGCGGCGCGGAAATGACGGGGCCCCATTAAGATTGGTTGTGATGCCGCGGGTTCTGACCTTATACTGCTCCCAGGGTTCGATTCATCCAATATCTAAAAGGGGTTATCTCTTATGAATAGGAAGTTGGCGTCGGGTATTATTCTTTTTCAATGGGCCTTCGTCGGCCTCTGCTCCGCGGCGGCGGCCGCGGATCCCAACGAGATCGTCGCCAAGGCCGATCTCATCCGGGCGCCGAAGGGCTCTTACGAATTCGAGGCCGCCGTGACGACCTACGAGGGCGCCGAGAAGAAGTCCGAGAACGGCTACAAGGTTTACGTGAAGGACCTCGATCACTCCCTCGTCGAATTTCGGGTCCCGGCTTCGGAGAAGGGGAAGAGCCTCCTGATGGTCGAGGAAGACCTTTGGATCTATCTCCCCAAGGTCAAGAAGCCGGTGCGCATTCCGCTCCAACAGCGGCTGGTGGGCGACGTCTCCAACGGAGACATGGCGCGCGCCAATTTCTCCAACGACTACACGGCGACGCTTAAGGGCGAGGAGAAGGTCGAGGGGAAGGACGTCTATGTCTTGGATTTAGTCGCCAAATCGCCGAAGAAAACCTACAACAAGATCCGCTATTGGGTCTCGAAATCCGACAATCGGCCGGTGCAGGCGGAGTATTTCACGGTCTCGGGTCAGTCCTTGAAGACCGTGGCCTTCGAGGATTTCCGCAGCGAGGCGGGAGCGGTTCGCCCGATGCGCCTGGTGTTCCGCGACACCTTGAACAAGAACAAGAAGTCCGTCCTCGAGTTCAAGAGCATGCTGAAGAAGGAATTGGCCGAGAACATGTTCACCAAAGACTACATGAAGACCTTGGAGTAGCCGGTGACGCAGTCGATACGGCGCCGGCTGCTGCCCTGGCTGTCGGCCATGCTCTTGGCTTTTCCGGGAGCGGCGGGGGCCGCCGAGGAAGCCGTACCCGAATCCGCGCCCGCCGAGCGTCCGTCCTTCTGGCGCGACAATTTCCGATACAGCGTGGAGCTGCGGCAGGAAACGGCCTTCCGCATCGCCTCGCCGCGCAATTTCAGCAAGATTCGGCAATTCGTGAAGGCGGAGACGAAGTTCACCTTCAACGACCACCTTAAGATGAAACTGGGGGGGAGGGCCTGGTATGACGCCGTCTACGACCTGACAGACCAGTATCCGCCGGATGTTCGCGACAGCCTGCGAAAAGAGATCACGATCCGGGACGCCTACCTCGACATCGCGGCGCCCAAGCTCAACATCCGAATCGGCAACCAGCAGATCGTCTGGGGCGAGGCCTTGGGGCAGTTTTTCGCCGACGTGGTTACGCCCAAGGATCTGCGGGAGTTCTTTTTGCCCAGCTTCGAGGATGTGCGGATCCCGATCTGGGCGCTGGACTTGCAGTACAGCTTCTTGCCCGGCTGGACCCTCGAGGCGGTGCTTTCTCCGGACATGAGCGTCAACAAATTCGCCCCGCCCGGCGCGGACTTCGCCTTCTTCATCCCGCCGCCCCCGCCCGGCGTGAACCAGGTGCTGCTGCCGGACGACAAGCCGCAGACCGATTTCAGGCACTGGAACGGCGGCCTCCGCTTTTCCTACCTGGTGAAGGGCTGGGATCTGGCCTGGTTCTACTACACCAGCCCCGACCACGTCCCCGCGCTGTTCAAGACCCTGGGCGTCGACGCGGCGGGTACGCCCACCGTGACCTTGGATCCCAAGCACAAGCGGGTTCATCACTTGGCCGCGACCTTCAGCAAGTCGATCGGCGACGCGGCGGTGCTGCGGGGCGAGTTCGTCTATACCATCGGACGCTTCTTCAACGCGCAGAATATCGCGCTCGACAACGGCGTCGTGCGCCGCGATCAGTTCCGCTACGTGGTCGGTTTCGATTACAGTCTCGGCGAATTCGACATGAACGCCGAGTTCCAGCAGCAGGCCATCTTCGGCCCGACGGCGAACGTCGCGGACGACATCCTCGATACCTGGATCTTCCTGCGCTTCGAGCACGAGTTCCTGGATGCGAAACTGGTTCCCGAGTTGATTTTCATCGTGGGAATCCCGGAAGGCGATACCCAGGTCAGCCCGCGCCTGCATTACCGCGTTACGCCGGGGATTACCCTGAGCTGGGGCGCGGATATCTTCAGCGGACCGCAGGACACGCTTTACGGCGAGTTCGACCGCAGCGACCGCGTCTTCATGAACACCAGCTGGAAATTTTAAGGAAGCGAAGGCCTGCCTCGTATTCGCAGGGCCGGGGGAATAGGTTCGGACGGGTTTTTGGATTGGCGCGGCTTAATCGGCTTTCGCGATCAAGACGAGCTTTTGCCCGGACTCGACCGCCTCGCCGACCTTGACGTTGACCTCTTGGACGACGCCGTCGATCGCCGCGGCCAGCTCGTTTTGCATCTTCATCGCCTCGATGACGACGAGGGCCTGGCCCTTCTCGACCTTGTCGCCCACCGCGACCTTGACGTCGACGATCTTGCCAGGCATCGGGGCGCTGATCAGGCCGTGGCCGCCGCCCGCGGCGTCGCTTTGCGAGACCACGCGGCGGCGCGGGTCGAAGACCTCGAGGTGGTAGGGGATGTTTTGCAGGTTGAGCTCGCAGTTGTCCTGGCGGAAGACGACGTCGGCCTCGAGGACCTCCTTGCCGTCGATCAGGAAGGAATAAAGAGAACCCTTCGCGAGGAGCGGGGCGAAACGGTGCGTGGCGCCGTCGAGCGTGACCTCGTACTCGCCCTCGACGCTTTTGATCTCGACTTGGCGCTCTTGGTCTTCGAATAAAACGGTGTAGATTCGTGACATATAAATATTAACTTCGCATTCCCGTCTTTCGTCCGGTCAGCCGCCAGGGCGAGGCGTCGGAGACGCCGCCGGCGCGGCCGACGGGACGCGCCTTGTTCTCCTCCAAATGCTTCGCCAGGGCCGCGGCCATCAGGGCCTTCTGCGTGTCCTCATGGGAAACGGCCAAAATATCCTTCATGTGCTTGTCGATGAAGTGGGTGTCGTACTTCCCCTTCACGAAGTCCTCGATCGCGAGGGCGCGGCGGTGGAAATAGAGGTTGGTCTTGGGGCCGCTCACCCGGTACTCGCTTAGGGCGCGCTGCATGCGCTGGATGGCCTCCTCGCGGTCGCGGCCGTAGGCGACCAGCTTGGCCAAAATGGGGTCGTAGTCCATCGGGACCTGGAAGCCCTGGTAGATGCCGTTGTCCAGGCGGATGCCAGGACCCAGCGGGTACTGCATGTCGACGACCAGGCCGGGTGCGGGCATGAAGTTGTGAAAGGGGTCTTCGGCGTAGACGCGGCACTCGACCGCGTGACCGCGCTGCCGGATGTCTTCCTGCTTGAAGGGCAGGGGATCGCCCTGCGCGACCAGGATCTGGGCCTTCACCAAGTCGATGCCGGTGACCATCTCGGTGATCGGGTGCTCGACCTGCAGGCGTGTGTTCATCTCGAGGAAATAGTAATTCTGCTTATGGTCGACCAGGCACTCGATGGTGCCGGCGTTGTAGTAGCCGACGGCCTTGGCCAGCTTCACCGCCATCTCGCAGACGCCCTTGCGGGTCTCGGGGGTGATGAAGGGCGAGGGGGACTCCTCGATGACTTTCTGGTGGCGGCGCTGCACCGAGCACTCGCGCTCCCAGAGGTGCACGACGTTTCCGTGGTGGTCGCCGAAGACCTGGACCTCGATGTGGTGCGGCCCCTCGACCAGCTTCTCGACGTAGACGGCGTCGTCCTTGAAGGAGTTGAGGGCCTCGTTCTGCGCCATCTGGAAGGCGGATTTCAGCTCTTTCTCTTCGCGAACGGCGCGCATGCCCTTGCCGCCGCCGCCCGCCGCGGCCTTGAGCAGGACGGGAAAGCCGATCTTCTTCGCCACCTCGAGGGCCTCGTCGGCGTTCTTCAGGGCGTGCTTGATGCCCGGAACGACCGGGACCCCCGCCGCCTCGGCGATCTGCCGCGCGCCGATCTTCGAGCCCATCTTGACGATGACCTCGGGGTCGGGGCCGATGAAGATCAGGCCGGCCTGGGTGACGGCGCGGGCGAAGTCGGCGTTTTCGGAGAGGAAGCCGTAGCCCGGGTGGATGGCGTCGGCGCCGGTGGCCTTGGCCGCCGCGAGCAGCTTGTCGACGTTGAGGTAGCTCTCTTTGGGCGAGGCGGGACCCAGATGGACGGCCTCGTCGGCGCGCCGCACGTGCAGCGCGGCCCGGTCGGGGTCGCTGAACACCGCCACCGTCGCGATGCCCATGTCGCGGCAGGCTCGGATCACGCGCACGGCGATCTCGCCGCGGTTGGCGATCAGGATTTTTTTGATTTTGCGTTGAGTCACCATGAGAGGGCCGCCACTACAGGGGAATATTTCCGTGTTTCTTCGGCGGATTTTTGTCCACCTTGTTTTTCAGCATCTCCAGCGCCTTCACGATCTTCACCCGCGTGAAGCGCGGCTCGATGACCTCGTCGATATAGCCCAGTTCGGCCGCCTTGTAGGGAGTCGCAAAGGTGGCCCGGTATTCTTCGGTGAGGCGCTTGCGTTCCGCCTCGGGGTCCTTGGCCTTTTCGATCTCCTTGCGGAAGATGATGTTGACCGCGCCGTCCGAGCCCATCACCGCGATCTCGGAAAAGGGGTAGGCGAAGTTGACGTCGCCGCGGATGTGCTTGGAGCTCATGACGTCGTAGGCGCCGCCGTAGCCCTTGCGGGTGATAACCGTGACCTTGGGCACCGTGGCCTCGCAGAAGGCATAGAGCAGCTTGGCGCCGTGCAGGATGATTCCGCCGAACTCTTGGTCGGTGCCCGGCAGGAAGCCCGGCACGTCGACGAAGGTGACGATGGGGATGTTGAAGGCGTCGCAGAAGCGCACGAAGCGCGCGGCCTTGATGCTGGCGTCGATGTCGAGGCAGCCGGCCAGCACCTGCGGCTGGTTGGCGACGATGCCGGCGACCCGCCCGTTGTAGCGGCCGAAGCCGATCAGGATGTTCTTGGCGAAATCGGGGCCGACCTCGAAGAAATAGCCGTCGTCCAAGGTGCTCTTGATCAGCACCTTCATGTCGTAGGGCTTGTTGGGGCTGTCCGGGATCAGGGCGTCGAGCTTCTCGTCGACGCGGTTGGGGTCGTCCTTGGAGGGGACCAGGGGAGGGTCTTCCAAATTATTGGCCGGCAGGAAGGCGAGCAGCTCGCGGATCTGCTGCAAGGCGGCCTGGTCGTTGGGCGCGCGCAGCAGCGAGACGCCTGACTTGCTGTTGTGGGCGACGGCGCCGCCCAGCTCTTCCTTGCTGACCACCTCGTGGGTGACGGCCTTGATGACCTCGGGCCCGGTGATGAACATGTGCGCGGTGTTCTCGACCATCAGGATGAAATCGGTCAATGCCGGCGAGTAGACCGCGCCGCCGGCGCAGGGGCCCATGATGACCGAGATCTGCGGGATGACGCCGCTGGCCAGCACGTTGCGCAGGAAGATGTCGGCGTAACCGGCGAGCGACTGGACACCCTCTTGGATGCGCGCGCCGCCGCTGTCGTTGAGGCCGATCACCGGCGCCCCGGTCTTCATGGCGAGGTCCATGATCTTGCAGACCTTGCGGGCGAAGGCCTCGCCCAGCGAGCCGCCGAAGCTGGTGAAGTCTTGCGCGAAGAGGAAGACGGTGCGGCCGTCGATGGTGCCGTGGCCGGTGATCACGCCGTCGCCCAGGATCTTCTTGTCTTCCATGCCGAAGTCGGAGCAGCGGTGGGTGACGAAGCGGTCGAGCTCGACGAAGCTGCCGGGGTCGAGGAGGAAGTCGATGCGCTCGCGGGCGGTCAGCTTGCCGGCCTTGTGCTGCGCGGCGATGCGGTCGGCGCCGCCGCCCAGCTCGGCCTCGTCGTTTTTCTTTTTCAAAAGCTCGGACATTTCGCGGTTGGTGGGCATAAAATCACTGTAAACGTTAAAGATTTCGGGGATCCGGCGCCCGCTAAAGGGGCTTAGGGCTCATAGATTTTCGGCCCGGGGGGGTCAAGGGAATTTCGACACGGATTTACGGATGGACGCGGGCGGGACCCGCGAAGGCCCCTATTTGAGGAAATCGCGCGTCACCCGCGCCTGCACCGCAGCCTTCGCCACGGCCTTCGTGACCGCCCCGTGGACCAAGGGATCTAGCGGGTCGGGGATGAGCTCTTGCTCGGGGGTCTGGCCGACGATGGCCAGGGCCGCGGCGATGAAGATCTCGGGGGTGAAGCGCAAGGCCTTGGCCTCGATCGCGCCGCGGAAGATGCCAGGGAAGCCGAGCAGGTTGTTGACGCGGCTGCCGTCGCTGGCGAAGGCGGCGCCGGCCGCCAGCGCCTCGGTGATGGTGATTTCGGGAAAGGGATTGCTGAGCGCCAGGATGACCTGGCCCTTCTGCACGTCCTCGGCCTTGATGAGGCCGGGGAGGCCGGTCGTGGCGACGACGACCTGGCATTTTTTCAGCAAGTCTTTCAATTCGGTGACGATGCCGCCCAGGCCCTCGAAGCGCTTCTTGGCCTCGGGATTGACGTCGGTGCCGTAGACGGGGTTTCCGGTGTACTTCATGATCAGGTTGGCGATCGCCGAGCCCGCTGCGCCCAGCCCGATCTGGCCGACGCTGGCGTTTTTCAGCTCGATGCCGCCCACTCGGCAGGCGTTGATCAGAGCGGCCAGCGCCACCGTCGCGGTGCCGTGTTGGTCGTCGTGCATGACCGGAATCTTCAGGCGGCGGATGAGCTGGTCCTCGATTTCGTAGCAGTCCGGCGTGCGGATGTCCTCGAGCTGGATCGCGGCGAAGGTGGGGGAGATCGTCTCGACCGTGTCGACGAAGCGCTGGACATCGAGGGTGTCGATCAGGACCGGCATCATGTGCAGGCCGGAGAATTGCTGGAAGAGGGCGGCCTTGCCCTCCATGACCGGCATCGAAGCGGCGGCGCCGAGGTTGCCCAGGCCCAGCACGCGGCTGCCGTTGGTGCAAAGGCCGACGGTCTTGCCGATGGTGGTGTAGACCTCGATTTGGCTGGGGTCTTCTTTGAGCAGCTTGCAGACGCTGGCGACGCCGGGCGTGTAGACCTTGCGCAGGTCCTCGATGGACTGGATGGGCAGCTTGGGGCGGATCAGGAGCTTCCCGCCCTGGTGCAGCTCGAGGACCTCGTCGATGACCGATTCGAGCTCGACCTCCGGGATCTTGCGCACGGCGCTGACGATGGCGCTAAGATGGTCCTCGTCGTTGACGATGATCGTGATGTCGCGGATGTTGTGCAGCTCGCCGAAGCTGACCGTCGAGATGTTGCCGATGTCGCCGCCCATCTGGGAGATGGTCGAGATCAGCTTGGATAAGACTCCGATAAATTTGCGGTTTTTGCAGCGAAGCGTGCGGATGAGTTTTTGATTCGACATATGGGGGATTTTAATCTCCCGCGTCTGACGCGGGGGGTCAAGGGGAAAAAGGGAATTCCTCAGGCCTTTCGGGCAGCTGGGGCGGCGCTCCGCAGTTGACAACCCCGCCCCCGCTTTAGTAGCCCCCAGGCCGATGTTGCGGCGCGTTAAGCGCCGTCACCTCTATATAAAGGATTGCCCCGTGGCCTTCAAAAAAGTCGATCACGTCGCCATCGCCGTCCCCAACCTGGAGGAGGCGGTCAATCTCTACCAAAGCCTGCTGGGCAAGGGGCCCGAGCACGTCGAGGAGGTGGAGGAACAAAAGGTCCGCGCCGCCTTCTTCGGCGTCGGCGAGACCAACCTCGAGCTACTCTTTCCCACCTCGCCGGACAGCCCCATCTCGAACTTCCTCGAGCAGAAGAAGGGGCGCGGCGGCCTGCACCACATCTGCATCGAGGTCAGCGGCCTCGAAAAGCACCTCGAGGAATTGAAGAAGCAGGGCGTCCAATTGATCGACGAGAAGCCGCGCATCGGCGCCCACGGCAAGCGCATCGCCTTCGTCCACCCCAAGTCCACCGGCGGGGTCCTGCTGGAGCTGTCCGAGCCCATCGGCGACCAAGATTTGCATCATACCTAATAGGAGAAATCTCTCATGAGTCCCAAAGTGCATCCGAACGAGGCCCTCTTCGCGGGCGAAAAGCCCTTTCCCGTCATTCCTTCCTGCGAGCATTTCGCCGGCTCCGAAAAGCTGATCACCAAGGCGATGGAGCTGCAGAACACGAAGGGCGGCGTCTTCGACATCACGATGGACTGCGAGGACGGGGCGCCCACCGGCAAGGAGAAGGAGCACGCCGAGATGATCGTCGCGATGGCGAAGGGCCCGCTCAACAAGCACAAGATGGCCGGCGCCAGGATCCACGATTACACCAATGCCCATTGGAGGCAGGACGTCGACATCCTGGTCGGCGGCGCCGGCAACGAGCTGGCCTACATCACGATCCCCAAGCCCACCGCGGTGGGGCAGGTGAAGGAGATGATCGCCTACATCCAAGAGGTCGCGAAGAAGAGCGGCATCCAGCGCGAGATCCCCATCCACGTCCTGATCGAGACCCACGGCGCCTTGAAAGACGCCTTCGAGATCGCCGCCCTGCCCTGGATGCAGGTCTTGGACTTCGGCCTGATGGACTTCGTCTCCGGCCACCACGGCGCCATCCCCGACGCCTGCATGCGCTCGCCGGGGCAGTTCGAGCACGCGCTGATCTTCCGCGCCAAGGCCCAGGTCTGCGCCGCGGCCCTGGCCAACGGCATCATCCCCGCGCACAACGTGACGCTGGACCTGAAGGACGCCGAGAAGACCAAGGCCGACGCGAGCCGCGCCCGCAACGAATTCGGCTTTCTGCGCATGTGGTCGATCTATCCGACCCAGATCGACGCCATCGTCGCGGCGATGCTGCCGGACTACAAGGGCGTCGAGAAGGGCGCGCAGATCCTGGTGGCCGCGCAAGAGGCCAACTGGGGCCCCATCCAATTCGAGGGCGAGCTGCACGACCGCGCCACCTACCGCTACTTCTGGGAGCTGGTGCAGCGCGCGCACATCTCCGGGCAGAAGCTGCCCGAGGCGGCGGAGAAGGCCTTCTTCGGGTAAATTTCCGCAATCGATTTTGCGTGAGGCAGGTCTCGCGACCTGCCTTTTTTTTTGAGGGGCGGCCGCTTTGAAAAATAAGGCGTGGGATTTTTGAAATTTTACTGTCCCTGAGCGGGGATTTGGTCCTAGGACGACGCCACGATTCCCGCCTCGCCCGGAAATCGGCTCCCCAGGCAACTTTCCGGGAATGACGCCGAGCAAGGGGCGGGTTCGGCCGTGCTTCCCGTTTCGCTTCGAATTTCCAAGGTGTTCGCGGCTACGAGTAACGAGGGAGTACGGGGCTTCCGTAGGGTACGGAAGCCTTTCCGCGGGTAAGGAAAACATGCTCTTTTCATTTCGCTCCGCGGGTTTCGGCCCGCGCTCGGCGGAGGCGCCTGTCTCCGCTCGTCCGGACCTTTCGGTCCCGGCCCTCTTGGACAGCCTTTCCTCCGACGGCATCCCGTTAAACGCCTCCGCGCGGGCGGAGCTGGCCGGTCTCGCGCGCGAGACGAACCCCGACTTGTTGTCCGAGGCGCTCTTCGCCTTTGCCCGGCGCGGCGAGACGGAGGGAAATCTTCCCCTCGCCGGCGCGCTTTACGCCTGGCTCGTCGCGGCCGGCGATTCCGGCGGGAATCCCTCCGTCCCGGAAATCGCCCGCCTCGCCCGGTCCCGCATCGAGGTCCTGCGCGGCGCTGGAAACTTCGGCGAGCGCGGGGAAAACTTTTTGCGGCATTTCGCCCGCGAGGCGACGGACCCGGCGCTTTTGATCGGGATGGCCTGCGCCGGCGGCGCCTTCCGCCTGACCCGAGCCTACGCCTTGGGCGAGATCGCCGCCGCGGGAACCTTCAGCCCGACGGCTGCGCGTTTGCTTTCTCACGCGGCGGGCTTCGCACTGGAGGCCCCGGCCTTCGTCGCGGCCAGTCGCGGGGTCCATGCCGTCCTGGGCGATTCCGGGCGCGCGGGGCATCCCTCTCCGGGGCATGAATTGCTCTCGGCCTATCTGTTTATCGGCGCGATGAAATTGAGCGGAGCGGCCGCCGGCGGCCTGCACCGCCGGTGGGTCGGCGCCGCGCCCGGTCCGTCCGCCTCGGGGCGGGTTTCCGCTGTCCTGTTTCCCCAGGTGGGCATGCTGGGGGGCATCCTCCTGGCCCACGGCCTCGAGCAGGCGGCGGGGCTGAGGCCCGCGCAGGCCCCCGAGGCCTGGCTTGCGGAGAGTCTGGCGACCTTGCTGCACTTCCACGTCGGTGGAAGGCTTTTGCAGGGCCTTGGAGGCCCGGGGCTTCGGGGTTGGGAGCGCGCCATGGACCTTCATGCGGAAGGCCTGCTGCGCCGGCCGCTCCGGATCCCGCCGCGTCTCGCCTTCGCGCAGGCCCTCGAGGGACCGATGCTCAGCCAGGCCTTGCTTCCGGGGGAAGAGCACTATTGGCAGCCGCGGCAGCTGGAGGGCCGGGGCCGAAGCCTTCGGATCGAGGCCGTCGATCCCACGAATATCCGGGTCCCCGAGGAGGTCTCGATTCCGGAGGTTCTGCGGCATTTCATGCGGCTGTGGAGGGCCGATACCGGTGCGCAGCCTCGCATCGCCCTGCCGAAGGATTTCGCCAGGCGGATCGCGGATTGGGGCTACGCCTGGCAGGAGGCCATGGGCCAAAACTATTCCGCCGACTTCGCTCGCCTGAGGCGCCTGCACGAATCCCTCGCGAGGGAGGAACCCCTGCCCGCCGAGGAGGCGCTTTACTTGGACGGACTGATCGCGCAGGCGCAGTCCCATGCCGAGGCCTTCGAGGCCTATCGCCGGCTCCTTTCGCAAATCGTGACCCATGCCCGTCGGGCCCCCGGCTATGAGCGTCGGCGCGAAGACAACACCCTCGACCGGGTCTTGCACGACCTGTCCCATCGCCCGCAGTTTCTCCAGGTCTTGGGCCTGGCCGCCGGCGAACTTCGCGCAGGCATGGCGCTCGACGATTTCTTCTTGCAGCAGCTCGACCCGCGAAACGGCTTTGCGGTGGGGGAGGCCGTCAAGGAAGGCCTCGTCATGGCCGCTTCCGAGTCGCCGGAGTTGGTCTCGCGCGTGGGCAAGGGACTGAGGTTGGAGGGGCTCGACGAGATTCACTTCGCCCAAGGCGGCCGGGCGGCGCGGGCCCTGGGAGACATCCTGGCTAATTTTGTGACCAATACCTGGCGGTACCGCAAGAACGACGCGGTCGCCGCGCGGCTTCAGGTGACTCGGCTGGAGGAAGGCGGGCTGCAGTTCTCCGTCGGCGACGACGGGATCGGCATCGAGGCCCATAATTTGGCGAGTCTCGGCGGCCACGGTTTTCGGGAGTCGCGCCTGGACCTGAGCCGCTCCCACGGCTTCGGCCTGGCCTCGGTCCTCGAGAACCTGCGACGGATGGGCTGGGGTCCCCTTTGGGTGAAGAGCCGGGCGGGGGAGGGCAGTGAATTTCGTTTCGAGATCCCCGGCAAGCACCTGCTTTCCGGAGGAGACCCCCTCTTCGGACGGCGCCCTGGCGCGGTAAACCGCCTGGGCCAGGGCGGTGCGACCCGGCTCGAGGCCAACCTGGACGAGGGTTTTCTGGTGCCGGCGGCCGGACTCGACCTGGCGATCCGCCGTTTGATTCAAGAGGTCCCGCCCGGACCGTTGCTTCAAGAGGACCTGGGGGTGTCGCGAGCGCTGGCCCTTCAATCGAGCGTCTTGCGGTGGCGGCGTTTGGAGATCCTTCATCGCCTCTTGGCGGCGGGCCGGCCCATGGAACGATTGACGGTGCTGGAGAACGGCTCCGGACCCATGTTGGATACCGCCTTCACGGTCCTGCGTTTGGGCTCGAGGCTGCGAATCAAAGAGCCCGACGGGATCATGATGCGGTCGCATGCCCGGTGGTTGGGGAAAATCCTCAACGAGGCCGAGGGAGAGCGGATCCAATACCTGGCGCCGGAGGCCGTCGACCTGCCTTCCCCCTCGGACATCGTCTATTGGGGCCATCCCAACCCTCGCGAAATGGTTCGGCCCGCCGGAGTACCCTTGGGCGAATACCTGGGCCGGGACGTGCGCCCCGGCGGATTTTTGGTCCTGCAAAGCGACCATTACTTCGGGACCTTCCAAGAGCTGCGAAATCTGAACTTGGATCCCCGGGTTTGGGAGCGGCTCTTCGCCGAGGATTTGCCCGACGTCGAATCGGGGTCCAATGCCGTCCTGCCCTCCGCCCAGAACTTCAACCTCCACCTCCAAGTCTTTCGCCGTCGTCTCTAGGGGGAGGCTGAGGTTCCCAGGCCCCAGGAAGACGGCCCAAAGGGGCCGGCAGGCCCCGCCGCCGGGACGAAATCGCACAAAGATTTCGCGATTTTGAGGGCTTTTTTTCAAATGGGAGCCGAGGCTGAAACTGGCACAAGGCTTGCTTCAAACTTCCTCCATCGAGGGACTTTCTAAGGAGGAAACAGCATGTTGGAATTCGCCGAATACGAGATCCCGAACCCGCCGTCCGAACCCCAAGCCGTCGCCGAAGCACCGCCTGTTTCCGCCCCCTCAACCGCCTCCGGCCCCCAAAATTGGCAAGACCTGCAGTGGGCCGCGACTCAAGATCCCATCGCCCTGCTTCAACTGGCCGATCTGGCCCTGGAAGGAAATTTCCCCGCCGAGGAGCTGCTCTTCGCCGCCCAACCCGAGCTTCGGGCCTACGGCGAGGCCGCCTTGGCCGACATCACGCTGCTGCCCCGCTTGGCCCTCTTGGCCGAACTGGGCTGCGCGAACGTGCAGGGGCTTTTGGTGGAATTGGTGGCGGCCGGTCCGCAGGATTTCTTCTTCAGCATCGCCGGCGTCGCGGCCGAGGGCAGCTACGCCGCCTTCGCGGTCCTCAACCAGGCAGCCGGCTTCGACCACCTGGCCGCCTTGATCGGCTACGCGGAGATCTATGCGGAGGACAGCTTCTACGGCCCGATGCTCCGCGCCGTACTGCAAAACCCGGAATTCTGCCCCGCCGTCCTCGACCTCGCCGCGACCGGCGACACCGTGGCGGGCGCCATGATCGCGAAGCTGGCCGAGCTGGGCAATCCCACCGCGACGGAGTGGCTGCGGGTGCCTGCGGCGGTCAACTGGCAGTAAATTTTCTCGAAATTTTGGGAGAAAGAAGGCCCGCGAGGGCCTGTTTCTTTTCAAGGGCTCGCGGCCTTTTATCGAATCTCGAAGGGATACTTCTCTTCATCCACCGTCACGATGAAGCGCAATAGCTTCTCACCCTGCAGCTCCTTGGGGATGTCGAAGAGCAGCGAGAGGGTGCCCGTGCCGGTGAAGCCGGTGGAGCGGGAGTAGGACGTGCCTTCCTCTAAAATTTGGACCTCCGGTTTGCCCTCCGAGAAGCCGCTCGGGAAGTCCTCGCGTCGCGCGATCGGGGTGAGTGTCTCGCCCCGCGCCATCACGTAGAACTCCGCGAAGGTCGGCGAGCGGTGGAGGAAGTAGCTGAGCGAGGGACCGTTTTCGGGAAGCGTGAAGACCAGGTCGACCGCGTAGGCCTTGCCCTTCGTCTTCGCGCCGCCGAAATTCGCCGCCTTCCCCGGGACCGCCTTCACCGTGGCGCCCTTGGCCAAGGGCAGGGTCTTGCCCCAGGCGCCCTGCACCCAATCCGGCTCCTTGCCGCAGCCGTCCTTGCCCGAGCACTGCTTGTCGACCTTCCAGGCCCCGCCTTCCTTGACCAGGCGCACCTCGATGTTTTCCTTCTGGGGCTTGGCCTTCGGGTCGCCCAGCGAGAAGAAGTCGCGAGCCATCGCGTCGAGCTGCAGGCTGGCCTTGTTGCCGTCCTTGGAGAGATCGGTCTTCTTCACCTTGTAGCTGATCGGCGCCATCTGCTTGGCCAACTCGCGGACCTCGGCCTTTTTCTCTGGGGTGTTGATGTCTTTGTTAAATTCGTCGACCTTTTCCTTGGAAGAAAGGGCGAGCATCTTGTCGAGGTCGCCGGCCTTGCTGGCGGCCACCCACTCGGCGTAGGCGGATTCGGGGGTGTTTTGGGCCTGGACCGCCGGCGCAGAGGCCAGGGAGGCGAGCAGCAGGGCGAGGGAAGCCAGGGTCGAGCGCATGGGGGACTCCTTTTTGAGATCCGAGCCAGGGCCTTCATCGGCGGTTTTCGCGCCGCTGTCAACCGCGGAGCGAAGGCCCTAAGCGGCCGTCTTCTCGGCGGTTTCTTTGGGTTGACAGCCCCTTCCGGTCTTGGCTAGAAGCCCCGTCACAATGAATACCCAAAACGCCCTCGCGGCAGCCAAGACCCTCCTCGAACAATGCGGACGCTTTCTGGCCCAAAAGGCCTCGGACGGAAAAGACATTTCCACCGCCAAGCTCGACGCCTTCCAGGGAACCGCCTACGACCTGGCCTGGGTGGCCTCCGAGGTCTACGCCGCTGAGCAGGTCTGCGCCTACGCCGACAAGCACGGCGAGCTCGAGAAGGCCCTGGCCGAATACTTCACCGCCGAGATGGTCGCCAATTTTTCGCAGAAGGTCAGCTTTCACTTCCACGAGTGGGGCGTCGATCAGCCCAAGCTTGTCGAGACGATCTGGAAGCCCGAGCTCACCAAGGGCGTCGAGAAGGTCCTCGCCGCCGACAACGTCGCGCGCATCGCCCAGCTGATCAAGAAGGCCAACCACGGCGGCAGCTACGGCCTGGACGAAAACCACCAGATGTTCCGCGAGACCTTCAAGAAGTTCGCCGAGGACAAGGTGGCGCCCCTGGCCGAGAAGGTCCATCGCCACGACCTGCTGATCCCGCAAGAGATCATCGACGGCCTAAAAGAGCTTGGCTGCTTTGGCCTCTCCATCCCGCAGGCCTACGGCGGCTTTCAGGACGACGCCAAGCCCGACAACACCGGGATGTGCGTCGTCACCGAAGAGCTCTCGCGCGGTTCGCTGGGCGTCGCGGGCAGCCTGATCACGCGTCCCGAGATCTTGTCGAAGGCCATCCTGAAGGGCGGCACCGACGCGCAGAAGCAGAAGTGGCTGCCGCTCTTGGCCAGCGGCGAGCGCATGGCGGGCGTCGCGGTCACCGAGCCCGACTACGGCAGCGACGTCGCGGGCATGAAGGTCACGGCCCGCCCCCAGGAGTCGAAGGGGCAGAAGGGCTGGGTCATCAACGGCGTCAAGACCTGGTGCACCTTCGCCGGCTACGCCGACACGCTGATGGTGCTCTGCCGCACCGACCCCGACATGTCGAAGAAGCACCGCGGCATGTCCATCCTGATCGCCGAAAAGCCGCGCTTCGACGGCCACGAGTTCAAGTACGACCAGCCCGAGCACGGCGGCCACATCGAGGGCAAGGCCATCCCCACCATCGGCTACCGCGGCATGCACTCCTACGAGGTCGCCTTCGAGAATTACTGGGTCCCCGAAGAGAACCTGATCGGCGGCGAGGGCGGCCTGGGCAAGGGCTTCTACATGCAGATGGAGGGCTTCGCCGGCGGGCGCTTGCAGACCGCCGCCCGCGCCCTGGGCGTGATGCAGGCGGCCTTCGAGGCGGCGCTGCGTTATTCCGACGAACGGAAGGTCTTCAACAAGCCGATCTTCGAGTACGGCATGACCCAATGGAAGCTGGTGCGCATGGCCGCCCTCATCCAGGCCGCGCGCCAGGCCACCTACCACGCCTGCCGCCTGATGGACGAGCACAAGGGGCAGATGGAGGCTTCGCTCGTGAAGTTCTATGCCTCGAAGATCAGCGAGTGGATCACCCGCGAGGCCCTGCAGGTCCACGGCGGCTACGGCTACGCCGAAGAGTACGCGGTCAGCCGCTACTTCGTCGACGCCCGGGTGTTTTCGATCTTCGAAGGGGCCGAGGAAGTGCTGGCCTTGCGCGTCATCGCCCCCGCCTTGCTTAAACAATATTTGTAGGAATTTTTATGTCCATCACCATCCCCTATCCCAAATTCCAAGAATCCGCCCCCGGCCAGGCCGCCGACCTCGAGAAAGTCCGCTACCCGCAATACGGCCGCGTCCTCGAGGACTTCAAGCCCGGCGAGGTCTTTTGCCACCCCCGCGGCATCACGGTGTACCCGGCCTTCGCCCTCGAGTTCGCGACGACCTTCATGGAGGCCAACCCGCTTTACACCAACCGCGAGTACGCGATCGCCCACGGCTTCCGCGACATGCCGGTCTCGCCGCTGATGGTGATGAACATCTGCCTCTCGCTGGGCGTGCAGAACGACTCCGAAAAGGCCATCGCCAACCTGGGCTATTATAATGTGTGCTTCGTGAAGCCGGTCTATCCCGGGGATACCCTCCGCGCCCTGACCAAGGTCTTGGACGTCAAGGCGAAGGAAGGCAAGCCGGGCATCGTGACCATCCGCACCATCGGCCTCAACCAGAAGAACGAGTTGGTCCTGCAATACGACCGCAAGATCATGGTGGCCGCGGCCGGCAAGGCCAGCGAGCCGACCACCGTCTCGGGCCAGCCCTTCCCCGAGCAGGCCGAGCCGACGATCGAGATCCCGGGCGCGAGCGGCGCCTACCCGACGAACCTCACCGGCGTGAACAGCTACTTCGAAAACTTCACCGTCGGCGACGTGATCGTCCACGGCAACGGCCGCACCATCACCGACGAGCACTACCCCTGGACCTACCGCGTGATGAACACCCACCCGCTGCACTACGATCGCCTCTATTCGACGGCCCGCAGCGGCGCGATGAGCGGCGAGCCCATCGTCTACGGCGGCCTGGTCTTCGCCTGGCTGGCGGGCCTGGCCAGCCGCGACACCACCGAAAACGCCTTGGCCGACTTCGGCTACACCGAGGGCTACCACACCCAGCCCGCGGTGAGCGGCGACACGGTCTACGCGATCTCGCGGGTGCTGGCGAAGGAAGAGGGGCCCAAGGGGCTGAACGCCGGCGTCGTGACCTTCCAACTGATCGGTGTCAAAAACATCCGGCCCAAGGAGGCCCTGGAGAAGTTCGGCGCCGACCTCTTCGTCAAAGAGAACAATAAGAAGGACCTGGGCAAAGAGAAGATCCCCGAGAAGATCTTCGAGATCGAGCGCCGGGTCCTCGTCAAGAAGAAGCCGGCCTAAGCGAGGGCCGCCATTTCTCGATATTTCACGAATTGAGGAGTCCACTCCGCGCTTCGGCCTGTTTTGGAGCGATAAGGGGGAGCTGGGCCTTTTCCGCGATTGGCATGGGCCTTGCGACCATTGCGGGGTATGAGTCCGCCTCCCATCAAACTGTCCCCTCGCGCGGCGGCCCGGCGAAGCCTCGAGTCCGAGCCGGCGCCCAAGAGGCCTAAGCAGCCCATGACGCCCGAGCGTCGCGCCAAGCGCAACGCCGACGCCTACACCGCCTTCGTCGTGATGAGCGCCCTCAGCACGGGGGTCTTCCTGACCGGAACGGGTTTGAGCGTCTGGTCCGGCCTGCGCTACGGCAAGGCCGCGGGGACCGAGCAGTTGCTGCGCGCGGCCTCGCGCGGTTCGAAAGACTTATTTGACGAGTCCGGAGAGATCTCGGACGAAGTCCGGTCGGCAGCCGGCGCGGTGCCGGGGCTGACGGACGTCTTGGAGAGGGTCGAGGAGAAGGCCGCCGACGAGAACAAGGACGCCCAGACGGCGCTGCGCGAAATGGAGGGGGAGGCCCGCGCGGAGCGACGCAAGCAGCAGAAGTTTTTGATAGGTTCGGGGGTGGCCGCGGGGGCGGGCCTGGTCGGGATGCTGGTCTTCATCTCCGCCGCCAAGATCGCGCGGCATCGCGGGATCATGTTGTTCGGGCGCGAGGGGCGGCCCCGCCTGCGCGCGCAGGTGATTCCCGCGCTGTCTCCGCAGGAGTTGGGGATGCAGATGACGCTTCGGTTTTAAACGGGATTCCCGGGGGCGGACGCCTCGGCGATCATTTCGCGGTACAGCGTCTCGTAGCCCCGGGCCATCGCCTCCAAAGAAAATAAATTCTCAGCTCTGAGTTTTCCCGCGGCGCCCATGGCCGTCGCGAGGCCGGGCTTTTCGATCAGGCGCCTCATGGCCTCCGCCAGGGCCGATTCGTCTCCCGGCGGGCAGAGTAGGCCGGTGATGGGAGCTTCGACGACTTCCGCCAGCCCTCCGCAGCGCGAGGCGATCACCGCCTTGCCGCGTTGCATGGCCTCGAGGGCGACCAGGCCAAAACACTCCTGTTCGAGCGAGGGCATGAGAAGCGCGGTGCAGGCCTGGATTTCGCGCTCCAATTCTGCCGGGGCGAGGTATCCCGGCATGGCGACGCGTTCTTCGAGACCGAGCTGCCGGCGCAGGGCCAACAAGGCCTCCCGTTCGGGGCCGTCGCCGGCGAGGGTGAGGCGGGCTTGGGGATAATGCGCGGCGACTTTGGCGAAGGCCTTCAGGCCGACGTTGAAACCCTTGTTCGCCGCCAGCCGGCCCCAGCTTAGAAAGGCGGCGGCTTGGGGCGAAGTCGGTGCCGGCAGGGGGCCCGTCGGTCGCGGAAGTCCGTTATGGATTACCGAATCCTTGCCTCGGATCTCCGGGAAAAATTGCCGAGCCCTCTCCATGGTGTCGCGGGAGACCGCCGTCACTCGGTCGGAGGCGGCCAGCATCTTGCGCAGGGTTTCCACCGCGTTTTCGCGGGTTGCATCGAAGTGGAAGGTGAATAGGGTGGGGTGGGGCGCCGTCTTCATCGTCAAATAGTGGTAGAGGAAGCTTGGTCCGCTGGTGTTCAGGTGAGTCAAGTGAGGGCGAAAGCTCTCCTTGAGGCGACGGACGGTGTCCAGGGCGCGCTTGAAGTCGGCGGGCGATCCGGAGAGGCCCGGGCGCAGCGGAAGCCGATAGATCGTCACCCCGTCGCGGACTTCCTCCTCGGGACAGCCCGGTAAGGCGGAGGTGAGGACGCGGAATTCGAAGCCGCGCGGTCCCAGGGCGGCGAAGAGCTCTTCGCTGAAGCGCTCGATGCCGCCGACGTGGGGCCAGTGGAGCTCGTTCCAGAACAGGACCCGTAATTTATTTTCCGGGCGCGAGTTGTCGGTAGATGCGTTCATAGGCGTCGACCATGGCGGTGAAATCGAATTCCTTTCGAACAAGCTCCCGCGCCTGCCCGCCCAAGCGTTCGCACAGAGCCGGATCGGCGAGAAGCCTCTCCATGGCTTCGGCCAAACCTTCCCAACTTTCCGCCTCGAACAGCAGTCCGGTCTCGTCGTGTCGCACGATCTCCGGCAGCCCGCCGCATCGAGCGCCGATCGTGGGCCTGCCCAGGTGCGCGGCTTGGAGTGCGGAGAGGCCGAGGCCCTCTTCGACCCTCGAGGGCATAACGAGGAATCGGCCGTTTTCCAAGAGGGAATAGACGCGATCCGGGGGAACTTGACCCAAAAAGGCGACGCGTTCGTTGAGGCCTAGGGATTGCGCGAGGGCTTCCAAGGATTTTCTCTCGGTTCCGTCCCCCGCGATCCATAACCGAGCTTGCGGGCGCCGTGCGCTGATCCGCTCGAAGGCCCGAAGGATCAAGTCGACGCCTTTCTCGCGGGAAAGTCTGCCCAAGTAAAGGACGGTCTCCGCGGAAGGCGCGGTCGGCTCGGGCCGGGAGAGCGGGGGCTCGATGCCGTTGTAGACCGCCTGATGCGGCGGGGTTTTACCGGGACAGAGGGCCAAGGCCATTTCCAACATGCGACGGGAGACGCCGGTCAGGAAATCCACTCTAGGCAGGTATTTTCTGAAATAGCCGTCCTCCTTGGGAGGGTAGGAAAAAAACGCATGGACCGTCAGCAAGCGCGGGGCTGCGCAGGCGCGATGGGTTTGCATCTCGAAAAACAAGGAGGGGCCGGTGCTATGGATGTGGATTAGGTCCGGGTCGATGTCTCGATACAATTGCAGCAGGCGGTCGCGGATCGAGGCGTGGGCGCGAAGGTTTCCCATAAGAGCCTCGCGAAAGGGAAGGCGATGCACGGGGATTTTCCGCCAGGTCTCGTAGTCGGGGAGATCGGGGCGATGGCGCGAGCCGACCACGTGCGCCTCGATGCCGCGTTGGGCCAGGGCGGGGATCAACTGGGAAAGCAAGATCTCAGCTCCGCCCACGAAGGGCAAAAAATTTTCTCCCCAAAACAGGATTTTCATAATGTCTTGAGCAAATTTCCGATGGCGACGGGGATGCCGTCGAGGTCGGTGCCGGGCTCCAGGAAAAAGCAGGGTACCCGACGGCTCAGTTCGGCCATTTTCTTGAAGGAGCTGCCGCCGAGGCCGGTGGACTGAAACAAGGTGCTGGGCGCCAGCGCGTGCAGGCCCTGCATGGCTCCGGCGGGAAGGATGCGCGTCTCCGGACGCCCGGTGATCCGCGGCATGAGTATCGCCTTGAGGGGCAGCTCGCGGAGCAGTCGGTCTTTGAAGGATTCGTGGACCAGGAAGCTGGGTTTTTCATCCGGCACTCCGGTAGCGGGCATCCGGCACGCCGCGAGATGGGGGAATTTCCCCACCATGTCGGGATTGACCTTCGTCGAGGCATAAAGGCTGTAGACCTTCGGAGATTTTCCGGTGTCGATCAGGCAATAATCGTCGCCCAAGAAAAATAGATCCGAATTGAGCGCGGCGGTGCAGGAGGTGGACTTACCGGCGCCGCCCCTTCCCACCAAGATGGCGCCGCCTTGTCGGTCCCCGACCGCGCCGCCATGAATGAGCTGGAGGGAATTGCCTTCGGAGAGCCAGTGAAAGATCGACCGCGCGGGGCAGACCTTTTCCGAAAAGAAAATTTCCCGTGCATCCTTCGCCCAAAAGAGACCCAGGCCGCCTTCGGCGCGGAAGGCGTTCAGGACCTCGGTGCCGAAATCGTATTGAATATGGTGTCCCTCGCCGTGCAGGCCGAGACGGCTCCCTTGAATCTCCGACCATCTCGGCGGATTCATGGCGACGCCGCTGCGACGGCTGTCCCAAAATCCGACGGAGATATCGCAAGCCGGGGACGGAGCCGTTTCGAGATGCGCGAAGGGCGGCGTCAGGGCTTCCGCAAGCTCTTGCGAGGCGAAATGAAATTTTGCGCGGAAGGGCCCGATCCGGAAATGACGAATCGCCGGGTTCGGGTCGGCCTCCACCGCGCGCTGGAATTGAGAGAGCAGCTCTTGAAAATAGATGGTGGGGCTCCGTATCGCCCCTGAAGACGAGGAGTCCTGCAGTCGCTGCAAATCCTCCAGCGTCAATTCGCTTTGGCTTGGGGCCATCCGGCGTCATCCACGTCATGAATGGGGTCTAAGAGGAGCAGCTCCTGCATGTCGCTGTACTTGGTCAGCACGGGCGCGACGAAGGGCAGGGGGGCGGCGGGGGCGCTTGCGGCTTGGGCGGGCGGGTCTTCGCCGGGGAAGAGGGCGATCAGCTCTTCTTTTTGCAGCTCCGCGAGCAGTCGGTCCAGCTCGGCGGCCAGGGCCTCGCGGTCGGCCGAGTAGCTTTGGGATAATCGGGACAGAATTTTGTCCCGGGAGGCCCCGTCCTGGACCAGGCCCCAAATTTCGATGCACGAGCCGTTGAGATTGAAATAATGGCCGTTCTTCAGGTTGATGATCATGACCTCGCCGTCGACGATCTCGCTGGTGATCTGCGGCGAGGCAATCCGGTAGATTTGGCTCATGGTTCCCTCGTATTTCCGATAGAAGGGTCTTCTCTAACGGGCGGAGAACCCTTTTGCAAGTCTTATGGAACATGCTAGGGGGGGCGCATGTCCCTGCGGGCCTGGCGTTATTATTTCGGTTATTACCGCGGCTTTCGCCTGCGGCTCTCCCTGGTCTCGGCGGTGGCCCTCTTTCAGGCGACCCTGCTGGTTCCCGTCGCCTTGATCGTCCGCAACGCCTTCGACCGCATGATCCCCGCGAGGGATTTCCAAGGCCTGGTTCTGGCGGGGGCGGGGATCCTCGGGCTCTATGCCCTCAGCCACACCCTGGTGCTCTTCACCCGTTATCAGACGCTCAAGATCAGCAAGGCGGCCATCCAACGCTTCCGCGACGACCTGCTGCGGAAGGTCTACGCGCTCTCGCGCAATTACCACACCCGCGCCGACCGCCAGAAGCTGCACACGCACATCGTTCAAGACACCGAGCGCCTCGATGTCATGACCAACGCGGCGATCACCTTTCTCTTCCCCTCCGCCCTGATGAGCCTCGCCCTGGCCGCCGTCCTGGCCTACCTCAACGCCTGGCTCTTTCTGCTGCTCCTCCTGGTGCTGCCGGTTTTGTTTTTCGCGGGCCGGTTTATCGGGAGAAAATTTCGCCGGCATGTGAAGCGCTTCCACGAAAAATTCGAGGGCTTCAGCAAGGGGATGCATTTCATCCTGAGGATGATCGACTTGACGCGCACCGTCTCGGCCGAGGACCGTGAGATCGAGCGGCAGAGCCGCGTGCACGAAGAGCTGCGCGAGACCAGCGGGCGCATGGCCTGGATCGGCACGGCCTACACCGCCACCCAAAACATGCTCGTGGTCTGCGGCGGGCTCTTGATACTGGTGGTGGGCGGGCGCTCCGTCATCGAGCAGCGGATCTCGCTGGGCGACCTGCTGGCCTTTTATTTCGGCTTCGGGCTGCTGCGCGAGCACCTGCGCACCGTCTACAACTCCGTTCCCGACATTGTGGCCGGCACCGAGTCCCTGGGGCACCTTTACCGCATTTTGCATCTGGAGGACGAGCTGCCCTACCGGGGAGCGAGGCGCGTCGCTTTGCAGGGAAACATCCGTTTCGACGACGTGTCCTTCGGTTATGACGCCGAGCCGATCCTGAAAAACGTGGGCTTTCAAATCCTGCCGGGTCGCACCTACGCCCTCGTGGGCGCCAACGGTTCCGGGAAGAGCACCCTGCTCAACCTAGTCCTTGGCTTCTACCGCCCCCAATCCGGCCGGGTCTTCGCGGAGGGCCTGTCCTACGACGAGCTCGACATGGCCGCGCTCCGCGCGCAAATCGGGGTGGTTCTGCAAGACCCCATGCTGTTTCCCGGCACGATTCGGGAGAACATCGCCTACGGGATGCCGGAGGCCTCCGGCGAAGCGGTGCAGGTCGCGGCGGCCCTGGCCAACGCCGACGGCTTCATCCGCGCGCTTCCCCAAGGTTACGACTCGCCGTTGGGGGAAAACGGCGTCCTGCTCTCCGGAGGGCAGGGGCAGCGCATCGCCCTGGCGCGGGCCCTGCTGCGCCGTCCTTCGCTGCTGATCTTGGACGAGCCGACCAACCATCTCGACGCCTTGGCGGTGCGCGCGCTGCGCGACAACCTGACCGCGCATTTTCGGCACATCGCGATCCTCGTGGTCAGCCACGACGAGCGCATGGTCGAGATGTCGGACGAGGTATTCTTGATGGAGGAGGGCAGGATCGTCGCGACAGGCGATCCGGGGGGTTTGAGGGGTACCCCGGCCTATGCCCGCCTCTTCGGGGCCGCGTCCCCGTTGGAAAGGAGGGAGGAGCATGTCCGGGGAGCTTAGCCGCATTTCCGTGATCGTCCCGGTTTACAATCACGAGGCCTACGTGGCCCAGGCCCTGCGCAGTGCCTTGGATCAAAGATTCCCGGCCCACGAGATCCTCCTCGTGGACGACGGCTCCACCGACGGAAGCGCCGCGGTCGCCGCCGGCATCCCCGGGGTTCAGGTCCTGCGCCGGCCCAACGGCGGAATCGGGGCCGCGCGCAACACCGGGCTGCGCGCCGCGACGGGCGACGCCTTCGCCTTCCTCGACGCCGACGACCTTTGGCATCCGGACAAACTGCGTTTGCAAAGGGAGGCGTTGCTCAGGCGGCCCGAGCTCGACATGGTGTTCAGCATGGCGCGGCAATTCCTCAGCCCGGATCTAAGCGAGGCCGAACGCGCGCAACGCAAGCTGGAGCAGGAGGTGGTTCCGGGCCGCCTGGCCTGGACGATGCTGATCCGACGCTCGAGCTTCGAGCGGGTGGGGGAATTCCGCGAGGACCTGCGTACGGCCGAATTCGTCGACTGGTACGCCCGCGCCCAGGCCCTCGGGTTGGAAGACGAGATGCTGCCCGAGGTTCTCTACGAGCGCCGCATCCACGCCTCGAACCACGGCGTTCGGGAGCGCAACGCCCGCGGCGATTATTTTCGCGCCTTGAAGGCCTCCATCGATCGCAAGCGGGCGACGGAGGGTCTGGAGTCGTGAAACGAGCACCGCAAAAATACCTCGAAGCCTTCTTGCCCAATCCGGCCCAGGAGCTGCTGCTGCAGGCCGCGCTGGCGGAGGGTGACGCGGCCATCGCCGCTTGGCGGGGTTACCTCACCCGATTGGAGTTCGACGACACCGACTTCGGAAGCTCCCGCCTTCTCCCCCTGGTGTACCGCAATCTCCACTCCCTCGGCTTTGACGATCCCTACATGGGACGCATGAAAGGAATCTATCGCCGCACCTGGGCCGAAAACCAAAAAAACTTCCAGCATCTACACGGCGTATTCGCGGCCTTGGGGCAGGCGGGCATTCCGGCCATGCTGCTCAAGGGCTCGGCGCTGATCTTGCTTTGCTATCGCGACCTCGGCCTGCGGGCGATGGGCGACTTCGACGTCGCGGTGCCGGCGCCGCGGGTCCACGAGGCGGTGGCGATACTCGAAGGGATGAAATGGAAGACCTGTCTTGAGTATCCCAAGCTGCAGATCGAGTTGCACCACGCGGTCCACATGCAGAACGCCGCGCGGGAGGACCTGGACCTTCACTGGCACATCCTGGTCCACCGTTGCGAGGATGCCTTCGATCGCCCCTTCTGGGAGGGCGCACGTCCCATCGATTATAAGGGCTCGCCGCTCTTGTCTTTGCAGCCCGCCGATCACCTGCTGCACGCCTGCGTTCATGCCGCGGCCTGGTCGCCGACTTCCCCGCTGCGATGGGTGGCCGATGCCTATTACCTCACGAGGCATTGCGAAATCGATTGGGAGCGGGTCTTGACGATGGCGGAATTTTTGGGGGTGACCCCGGCCTTGCAGGCGACATTGCCTTATTTGAAGGAGAAATTTTCTGCGAAGGTTCCTGAGGGCTTCCTTTCGAGACTTCTCGCCGTTGAATGTCCCGAGTGGCAGCGCCGCGAGCTGCGTGCCCTGTGCCGTCCTCACGGTTTTTTCGGCGTCTTGCCCATGCTCTGGGAGCGCCACTCCCGCGAGGGCAAGGGGTCTCCACGCCGCCGCTCCTTTCCCGACTACCTGAAGACCTTCTACGGGTTGGATAGCTACGGTGCCTTGGGGCGGTATTTTATCCGCAAGACCTGGAAAAAGATTCGCACGCGTCGGCGCGCTGATGCGGCGCTAGGGTAACGCGATCTTGTCGGGCCCCACTAGCGGCGCTTAGTCCTTTGGACTGAAGGAGGATCTTGTTTTGCTTTGTCGTCGAATTCTCGCCCGGTTGGCGGTCTTGCTGCCCCTGCTTTTCGACAATTGTACCGGGGATTCTGCGGTCTTTTCCCGGAGGGGCGAATCCCTGGTCACCGCGGGTTGGATGGGAAAGATCGAGGGTGTACGGAACTGGGAACTCCCCAATACCCCCAACGGTATGAAACCCACCCAAAGCTGGCATGCGGTGGGGAGTGCGCCGGGCGGTGACATCTACGTCGCCGGCATGGATCACAAAAAAAACTCCGCCCTGTACCGCCTGGAGACCAAGGTGGGCCTCCTGCGCTACGTCGGCGACGCCCGGGCCGCCGCCGAAAGCGCCGGCAACTTTCGACCCGACGATCAGTTTGAAAAATTTCACACCCGGCCGCTTTGGCATCAGGGTCGCGTCTACCTCGCCAATCTAAATCGCAGTTATGGAAACGAGGAATGGCGCCGGGTGCGCGGCTTCCATTGGTTTGCCTACGGCGTCGCCCAAGACTCTTTTTTGGATCTCTCAGCGGCCGAGCCCGGCGGCTCCGCGGCCGAGCACGGTGGCCTCGTCTCCCTGGTCTCGGACCCGAGCCGCGAGGTCCTCTATGGCGCGCAGGCACCCGAAGGGCGCATCTACCGATTCGATCCGGCGCGAAACAAGACGGAGGACCTCGGCCGTCCCCTTGGCCTGAAGCAGCCCTACGTTTATGCCGCCCGCGCCTTGTGGATCGACGCGCGCGGCCGCCTCTACTACACGATGGGCAAGGGTTGGTATACTCAAGGCAAGGACGACCTCTCCGTCACCGGCCATGTTCATGTCTACGACCCGGATTCGGGGTGGACGGAGCGCAAGGATTGGAAGCTGGCGCCGCCTTTGGTTCGAGGGGGCCACGACGCCATCGAGGTCGGCCAGTGGACCCTGGATCGCAAGACCTTTTTCATGGCCGACGACCGCCTGCGCGTCTATCGATTCGACGAGGAGGGGCACTCCTTCACTTATATAGGACGCGCCGATTACGGCGGCGGAGACAATTGGGTCTGGCAGGTAGCGCCCAATGGAAAGAAGGCCTACTTTGCGCCCAGCGATCCCGACGAGGGCCTCTTCGAATACGACTTCGAGAAAAAGACCACCCGGAAGCTGGCGGGGCTCGATGAATTGGACCCGGCGGTGGTTTCCCTCGGCCGGCATACGGGCTACGACGCCTGGGATCAAGACGGTCGTTTCTACTTGGCCAGCTTTCAGCGCGACGGCAATCAAAACGCGATCCTGACCGCCGTCGATCCCGTCCGGCTCAAAGTAGCCAAGGGGCTGTTGCCCTCTTTGCAAAGGGTTGGAATTCGGACTAAGGGCGATGGATTCGAGGTCTTTCGTGAGGGTGGGGTGCAAGGAAAACTCGAGGTCCTATACAGCACTTGGCAAGGCGAAGAATCTTTCGATGGGGCCTTGTCCTCGCTTGGCCGGGTTCTCATTCCCGAAGGTCAGGCATCCGTGGAATTAGAGCCTAAAAAACTGCCCTTGCAGGCAGTCGGTGACAAGAAAACTCAAATACGGCTGCTTGCCGATGGCGATACTTATGTATTGGGGGAAAGAATTCTGGTCGAAAGATTTACTAATTAAATATCTCCGCGCCGAAATTTTTCTTGGATTTCGGCGATTTGAGGATTGTGCTTGGCAACGAGATTGTTCAAGCCGCGCATTTCCTCCAGCCACCGCAATTTTTCTTCGGCGGGGGTGTGTAGGTATTCCAAAATTTGTTCGCGGGTGCGGTAGTAGTCGAAGCCGCCTTTCTTTTTGGGATTTTTATTTTTCATTTTCCGCCTGGATCTCCAGCACCTGACGCAAGGCACGGATATCAGCCAAATCTTGCATTCTGCCGGCTTTTTCTTTCAATTTTATCAGATCCGGAATGCCGATGACAGAGATGTCGACCTCTCCCAGAGGAACGAGGGTGCGCCTGGCGTAGATCTCCTCGAAGGGAAGGGGGTGTTCGACAAACACGTCGATGACGTTCATGAGGTCGTCTTGGTGGTAGAAACAGAAGACGATCATGTTTTTATTTTCGATCCAATCCCTTCTCTTTTCGGGATCGGCAAAATCCTCAGCTTTTACGGGAACTTTTGGCCTATATCCCAAGTCAGTCATAAGCTTGCAGAATTTCAACAGATTGTTGGTTTCGAGGTAGACGATGAAATCAATGTCTTTCGTCGGACGTATGATGCCGTGAAAATTGACCGCCATGCCGCCCACCACCAGGTATTGGATGCCGGCCTTCTCAACAGCCTTCAAAAGGTCAATGAATTTCATAACTATGGCCTTGACCCTACCTTAAAAACTTCATAGCAGTCAAAGCGTTATGACGATCAAGCGCGATCAACCCTGGGTCATGCGGACCTACTCCGGCCATACCTCGGCCAAGGCCTCCAACGAGCTCTATCGGCTCAATTTAAGCAAGGGCCAGACCGGCCTCTCGGTCGCCTTTGACCTGCCCACCCAAACCGGCTACGACAGCGACTCGGTCATGGCCCGCGGCGAGGTCGGCAAGGTGGGCGTGCCCATCTCGCACTTGGGCGACATGGAGACCCTCTTCGACCAGATCCCCATCGAGAATATGAACACCTCGATGACGATCAACGCCACCGCCGCCTGGCTCTTGGCCCTCTACGTGGCCGTCGCCGAGAAGCGCGGGGTCGACTCGAAGGTCCTGCAGGGCACCACCCAAAACGACATCCTCAAAGAATACCTCTCGCGCGGCACCTACGTCTTCCCCCCCCAACACTCGATCCGGCTGATCACCGACATGATCACCTATTCGGTGAAGCACATCCCCAAGTGGAACCCGACCAACATCTGCAGCTACCACCTGCAGGAGGCGGGCGCGACGCCCATGCAAGAGCTGGCCTTTTCGATGTGCAACGCCATGGCCTACCTCGACGCCGTCAAGGCCAGCGGTCAGGTGCCGGAAGGCGAGTTCGACCAGGTCTTCGGCCGCATCTCCTACTTCGTCAACGCCGGCGTCCGCTTCATCGAAGAGCTTTGCAAGATGCGCGCCTTCACCCGCATGTGGGAAGAGCTGGGCCGCGCCCGCTACGGCGTCAAAGACGAGAAGATGCTGCGCTTCCGCTACGGCGTCCAGGTCAATAGCCTGGGGCTGACCGAGCGCCAGCCCGAAAACAACATCCAGCGCATCGTCCTCGAGATGCTGGCGGTGGTGTTGTCGAAAGACGCCCGCGCGCGCGCCGTGCAGCTGCCCGCCTGGAACGAGGCTTTAGGATTGCCGCGGCCCTGGGACCAGCAGTGGTCGCTGCGCATCCAGCAGGTCATCGCCTACGAGACCGACCTGCTCGAGTACGGCGACATCTTCGACGGCTCGCCGGTCATCGAGGCCAAGGTGAAGGAGTTGATCGAGGCCGCGCGCCAGGAGATCGAGGTCGTCCAAAAAATGGGCGGGGCGATCAACGCGGTCGAATACATGAAGCAGAAGCTGGTCGAGTCCAACGCCGCGCGGGTCCGCGCCATCGAGGACGGTTCGATCAAGGTCATTGGCGTCAACTGCTACCAAGAGACCGCCGAGAGTCCGCTGACCGGCGGGCGCGACGAGGGCATCCTCAAGGTCGACGAGTCCGCCGAGCGCGAGCAGATCGAGCGCCTCAAAAAATTCCGCTCCCAGCGCGAAGAGGCCAAGGCCAAGGCCGCCCTCGAGACGCTGAAGGCGGCCGCCGAGCGCGGCGACAACATCATGCCGGTCTCGATTCAGGCCGCCCACGCGGGCGTCACCACCGGCGAGTGGGCCAACGCCCTGCGCCAGGTCTTCGGCGAGTACCGCGCGCCGACCGGCGTTTCGGGCGTGCGCATGGCGACGACGACCGAGGCCATCCAAAAGGTCCGCGACAAGGTCGATCAATTCCAAAAGAAGACCGGCGAGAAGCTGCGCATCCTGGTGGGCAAGCCCGGCCTCGACGGCCACAGCAACGGCGCCGAGCAGATCGCGGTCCGCGCCCGCGACGTCGGCATGGAGGTTGTCTACCAGGGCATCCGCCTCACCCCCGACCAGATCGTCGAGGCGGCCCTGCAGGAGGGGGTGCATGTGATCGGGCTCAGCATCCTCTCCGGCTCGCACCTGGCCTTGATCCCCGAGATCCTGCGCCTGATGAAGGAAAAGGGCCTGAAAAACGTCCCCGTCGTCGCCGGCGGGATTATCCCCGAGACCGACCGCCAGTTCTTGCTGAAGCAAGGCGTGGCCAGGGTCTACACCCCCAAGGACTTTGAACTGAACACCATCATGGACGAGATCGTCGGTATCGCGATGTCGGCCCGTCATTAGAAGGAGAGCATGGCCATGGCCAAAGATCTATACGAACTCGGCGAAATCCCCCCCGTGGGAGAAGTTCCGAAGAAGATGTACGCCCAGGTGATCCGCCCCGAACGTTTCGGCGAGCCCACCAAGGCATTCCAACTGGAGCAGGTCGACGTACCCGATCTGCGCCCCGATGAAGTGCTCGTCTACGTCATGGCAGCCGGCATCAATTACAACAACGTCTGGGCCGCCTTGGGGATTCCGATCGACGTCACCAAGAACCGCCCCAAGGACCCGTATTGGCCCGACAGCACCGGTTTCCACATCGGCGGCAGCGACGCCAGCGGCATCGTCTACAAGGTCGGCAGCGCGGTGAAAAACGTGAAGGTCGGCGACGAGGTCGTCATCCACTGCGGTCAGTGGAGCCAGGAAGACCCGCAGGTGAAGGCCGGCGGCGACCCGATGTACGGCAACAGCTTCCGCATCTGGGGCTACGAGACCAACTGGGGCTCTTTCGCCCAGTTCACCAAGGTGCAAGACCACCAGTGCCTGCCCAAGCCCAAGCATTTGAGCTACGAGGCCGCCGCGGCCTATATGCTGGTCGGCGCCACCGCCTACCGCATGCTGACCCGGTGGCAGGAGCACGAGGTCCGCAAGGACGACGTCGTCCTGATCTGGGGCGGAGCCGGCGGCCTGGGCTCGATGGCGATCCAGATCTGCAAGGCCTTCGGGGCCAAGCCGATCGCGGTGGTTTCGGGCGAAGACAAGGTCGAGTATTGCAAGAAGCTCGGCGCGGTCGGGGTCATCGATCGCCGCAAGTTCAACCACTGGGGCATGCTGCCGCACTGGGAGGACAACGAAAAGTACAATGCCTGGCTGCAGGGCGCCCGCGCCTTCGGCAAGGCGATCTGGGACGTCTTGGGCGAAAAGAAAAGCCCGCGCATCGTCTTCGAGCATCCCGGCGAGTCGACGGTGCCGACCAGCGCCTTCGTCTGCGACACCGGCGGCATGGTCGTGATCTGCGCCGGCACCACCGGCTACAACGCGACCCTCGACCTGCGCTACCACTGGATGCGGCAGAAGCGCTTCCAGGGCTCGCACTTCGCCAACGACAAAGAGGCGAAAGGCTTCAACGATCTGGTGCTGGAGGGCAAGGCCGATCCCTGCCTAAGCCGCACCTGGAAGTTCAGCGAGACCGGCGCCGCCCACCAGCTGATGCGCGAGAACAAGCACCCGCACGGCAACATGGCGATCTTGGTCAACGCCAAGAAGGAAGGCTTGAAGAACCTCGAGGAGGCGAAGCAGGCCTAGGCCTTTTTTCGAGTCGATTTAGGCCGCTTCGGCTTGGCGCCGGAGCGGCCTTTTTATTTTTTTTTGATGTCTTTTGGCCCAAGCCTTTAGAAACTGACGCCGGTCGGGAATGGCGGTATGATCGGCGCCGGAGCTTTTATGAAAAAAGTATTTTCCGCATTGCTATTAATGATTCTCGCCGCGGCCCTCCTGGTCGCCTACCAGTGGCGCCGCGCGGCCGACCGTCTCGCCGCGGCCGCGCGCGGCGGGACCTACCGCAGCCTCGGGATCAAGCTGGAGATTGCTCCGGCGCGGGGCGGGGTGCAGGGGATGTTTCGGCTCAGGCCCTACGTGGAGATCCCGCAGGTGGTGCTCGACTTGAGCGCCTGGGGCCTGGCGGGCCCCGTTCCGCTGGGCTCGGCCCGGCTTTCCACCCAGCTTTGGAAGAGCTCCGGCCTCCTGCTGGTACTGGAGCCCGGCGGGGTGCAAAGGGAAGGCTTCGAGGCGAAGCGTTTGGCCTTCGAGCTGTCCTTGCCCGACCTGATCCTGGGCCTGCGCTCGGAGGCGATCTTCTTTCGCGATCCCGGCGCGGGGGAGACGCTGACCTTGCAGGAGCCCTGGCTGCAGCTGGGATCCCGCGAGGTCCCGGTGCCGGGCAACCTCCATCTTCGCATCGAGGGCGTCGTGTACGCGAAGGAGCGGGAAGGTCGCCCGTCCCAGGAAGTCCGCCTCGGGGCCCTCGAGTCCGGTTACGCCACCGAATTAAGCGGCGGCGAGCGTCGTTGGAATTTTTTTCACCGCGGGCAGGGCGGGGGCTACCTGTTTCCGGAGGGGAAGGGCGAGATCGGCGCTTGGAGCCTCCGGGCCGAGGGCCGCTTCGTCGACCTCCCATGGGAGCGATGGAAGTCCCTGGGCGCCGACTGGGCGCGGCTGCTCGGCGCCTTGCCGCTCCCCGAATCCCCGCCTTCGCCGGAGACGCGGCCGGCCTACGACGCGATGTTGGAGAGGGCCGCCGCCTTCCTCCTCGACTTAAGCCCGCGACTCGAGCGCATGGAGTTTCGCTGGGCCGGGCTCAAGGTCGGCGACGAGGCGAGGCACGCGCGTTTTTCGATCGAGCCCCTCGAGTTCGAGGCGCGCGGCTCGGAGGACGCCCAGGGCCTGGCGACGGAGGCGAAGGGCTCCTTGAAGCGGCTCGAGGCGGAGTTCAAAGGCCAACGTTTCGAGATCTCCGACCTAGCTTTCGCGCAGAAGGGGAGGCTCAAGGGAGTCACCTACCGGGATTGGCTGAATTATTTTGTCGAGTATTACGCGGCGACCTTGGCCCTGAGCCGCGACCCTCAGGTCTGGCCGAGCCGGTTGGGCACCCTTTACAGCGTTTATCTCGCGCAAATGCCCGACGAATTGTCCGGGGAGCTGCGCTTAGGCAAGATCTTCTATCAAGGGCCGCGCTATCGCACCGAACATCGCGGCGCTACCCTGAGCTACGAAATGGGGGAGGGGCATTGGTCCTACCGTTTGAAGGACGATTTCGATTCGGTCCTTCCGCTCGAGCCCGACAAGAGCATCCACCAAGGCAAGATCGATCTGGATTTCGGCTTTGCGGTGCCTTGGGGAGAGATGCTGCGCTATGTGCGGCAGCGTCACCGCACGCCGCCGCCGGAATCCCTGCCGAACCTGACGCAGCTCCTGGCCGGGCGGCCGGCGGGCCTGGATTGGAAATGGCGCGTGGACCTCGGGGGGGGACTTTTCGCGCTCCAGCTGGATCTCATGCTTTCGGGAGACGCTGGAAAGCTCGCCGGCACAACGGGAATGGCCTTGGGGGTGACCGCTCAGGATCTCGAGGCGACGGCGCCGAAGCTGGCGCGGGACGCGCTTCGATCCTTTCTCCGCGAGGGAAAGATCGACGTGCGGATCCAAATCGATCGTCTTTCGAAACTGCAGGCGGCGCTGGACAAGATCTACGCCGGCGCCTCGATGGGGCTGGCGGTGCTGGGGCCCTACGTCGAGGTCGACGCGAAGTCCGACTCGATGAAATCGCGTTTGCAGACGGAAAATGGGCAAGTCCTCCTGAACGGCAGGAGAAATTCCGCGATCGAAGGCTTGCTTCAAGAAAGTTTTCGATAAGGTACAAAAATAATTTGCCAAAGATATAATTCTGCTCCAAAATCGCGACATACTTTTCAGTGAATTATTTACGGGTAGGGAAGATTTGATCCTTTAAGAAGTTTCGACGGGCGCTTTTCGGCACTCCAAAGGCGTGTCGCTTCTTACTCTTCAAACATCTTCCTAACAATTAGCGGTTCTACTGGGGGATGGCAGTACGAGCTCTTGCGGGTTCTCTCGCGCGCCGTTTCGCCTCTCTTCATTAGATCTCAAATAAAGCGGGTTCTTGATACGTCCCGGCGTGGGCGGAGGTGTCCCTGTGCGCACTTTCGGGGATTTTTCCCATTTTAAACGGTTTTTTTCAAAATTCGGTCTTTTCCGAAAGGATGTTGCCATGCAGTTCTTCAAAGGCGGCGTACTCGCCCTTCTGACGTTTTTCTCCGTCTTCATCGCCGATAACGCCACTGCGCAGGTGGCGCCTCCGCCTTTCGAAGACTTGGCTATCTACCAACGCGTCACCAGCATCGACGGAGTGCCGGTTCCGGACGGAGGAGCGACCGACGCGGCGGTGGGATCGACCGTCGTGTTCACCGCCACCATTGAAAACCGCTTCGACGTCGCCGGGGTAGGCCTGGCGACGATCAACACCCAAGTGCGGGAATTGTTTTCGGGACCGTATAATTTACTTTCCGCGGTTCCTTCCCAAGGTTCCTGTCCCACGATCACGACGCCGGCCAGCAACGTGACCGAGGTGGAGTGCGATCTCGGCGTGATTCCCGCCTTCGGCACCGCGACGATCGTCTTCACCGGCGTCGTGGAAGCCGACGGGCAAATCGACAAGATCGGCACCGTGCAGGATTTCTTCCCCATTAACCTGGGTCAGACCACCATCAACGTCCCCATCGCGGACTTGAATCCGCTGGACAACGTCGCGGTGGCGAGCGTGGTCGGCGGAACGGCCGCTTCGGCGCCCGCCAACCTGGTCGTCACCAAGGTCGCCAACAACCTGACTCCCGTGGTCGGGGTGGATACGGTCACTTGGGGCGTCGCGGTCCTCAACCTGTCGGGCGTTCCGGTCAGCAATATCATCGTGACCGACGTCACTTTCGGCGACGTCACCATGGGAACCGCCGCAGGCGCCGGATGGGTTTGCGCCAGCTTCCTGGGCTATCCCGTCAGCAATTATCAGTATTGCATCCATCCCGGCGCCGTGGCGCCGGGGGCCGCTACCGCCCCGATCTTCGTGACGGGGACGCCCAATGCGGCCGGGCCGATCGCCAATATCGCTTCCGCGACTCCGCTCGGCTTCACGGAAGTTCTGCCGACCGACAATTCGGCGGTGGTGACCGTGATGGCCGTCGACCAACCGGCGCAGGTGGCGGATCTTTCCATCACCAAGAGCGTGAGCGATTCCAATCCCAGTCCCGGGGACACGGTCACCTTCAACGTCACGGTGACCAATTCCAGCGGCGCGACGGCGAATAACGTCGTCGTGACCGACAAGATCTCCGGCCCGCTGGACTTGGTGCCCGGAAGTCTGCCGGCCTTCTGCTCCGCGGTCGCCTCCCCGGACGCCAATGTCGACATTATCCGATGCACGGGCAACCTGGTCGCGGGAACCTTCGCCTTCAGCTATCAAGCCCAGGTGCCCGCGGCAGGCTTCGGACAGACCGACAACATCGCCTGCATCGCCAGCGCCGACGTCGACGATCCCGACCTTTCGAATAATTGCGCCGTTTCGAGCACGGTCGTCTTGGATGTCGGCGATCCGGAGGCCGATTTGCGGCTCACCAAATCGGTGGTGGGGACTCTCACCCCGCAGGTCGGCGATACCGTCGAATACGAATTCCGGGTCCGAAACCAAAGCGCGACGGAAACGATTCCCGCAGGCGGAGCGCGGGTGACCGACATCACCGTCGGGGCCATTTTGATGGACAACGTCCAGGCGAGCGGAGCTTGGACCTGCGCGCCCGCCGCGGTGCAGCCCGGCGCGAACCCGCCGATTCCTCCCGGAAATCCCCGGGTCATGACTTGCACCAACAATAATTCCATCCTTCCCAACACCACGCAGCAGTTCCGGATCAATGGAACGGTGGTGGCTCCGGGCGGCCCGATCACGAATACCGCGACGGTCATTCCCGCCGATTTCTTCGACAACGACCTTTCGAACAACACCGAATCCGTGACCTTGTTGGCCTCCACCGACGCCGCTTCGGCCGACATTTCCGTCACCAAGGAATTCACCGGCACCGCCGCCACGGTAGGCGCGGGGAACGCCCAGTTTACGGTGACCGTCCGAAACAACGGTCCGGAAGTCGCTCCTCTCGGCAGCGTTCAGCTGACCGACATAACGACCGGACCCATCGCCAACCTTTCCTTCGCCAGCGGCCAATTCAGTTGCGCCTTGAACGCGGCCAATCCCAAGCAGGTGGATTGCACCTCCAACGTGGCCCTGGGAGTCGCGGCGACAGGAACGGTGGTCATTACCGGAGATATCGTCGCCGGCGGAATCACCGATCAGATCGACAACGTCGCCACGGTTTCAAGCCCGCTGTTGAACGACGCGAATCTCTCGAACAACACCGCGGTGGCCAGCGTGATCCGCGGTTCCAACTTGGTCGACCTGTCGGTCACCAAGTCGGTGGACCTGCCCCAGTCCGAGGTGGGCGACACGGTCACCTACACGCTCAATGTGACGAACAACGGCGCCGTTTCCGCCACCAACGCGATCATCACGGATATCGTCTCGGGTCCGATCACGATGAATGCGGCTTCGGTCACCGCCGCGGGTTGCTCGATCGTTTCCACCAACCCCCCCGTCACCGTCATCGCCTGCGACCTGAACGCCTTGGCGCCGGGGGCCGCCGCGCCCATCAGCTACCAAGGCACCGTGACCGCCCTGGGCCAGGTCGACAATATCGCGTCCATCGACGACCTCGCCGACGGCGCGACGCCGGCGACCGTCGACCCGAACACCAGCAATAACAGCTCGGTGGCCAGCACCGTGGTAGGGGATCCCGCCCTGCCCACGACCGACGTTCAAGTTTGGAAGGAAGTCACTTCCGTCGGCACCGATGTCGGCGATCCGATCGAATTCACCGTCCATGTCCGCAACAACGGGCCGGCGGCGATCCCGGTCGGAGCGCTTCAAATCACCGACATCACCAGCGGCCCGATCACCCTGCCCCTGAGCACGACCGGATCGGGTTGCGTGGTCAGCGTGGTCAATCCGCGGCAAATCGATTGCAGCGCCTTCGGGGTGGCTTTGGCCGCGGGCGCGGAAACTACATTCACGGTGAGCGGCGTCATCGGAGGCACGCAGCAAATCGACAACGTGGTGACCGTTTCCAGCAGCCAATTCAACGATTCCAATCTTTCGAACAACACCGCGGTCGCCAGCGTCAACGGCACCGCGCCGGTCCAATTCTCCGACTTGCGCCTCCTCAAGAGCGCTTCGGCGAGCCAAGTGCAGGCCGGCGATCCCGTGACCTTTACCGTCTCGGTCACCAACCTCAACACCCAGCCCGGCGCGGTTCCGGCCACCAATTACCGCATGGTGGATACCATTGTCGGGGACTTCACCCTGACCTCCGTGCTGCCTCCTCAGTGTTCCTTGAGCGCCCCGGCCCCGGGTATCCAGGCGATCATCTGTAACGTCCCCAATATCAACGTGGGGGCCACCCAGACCCTGACCTATACCGGCACGCTCAACTCGCAGGGAGTGGCGACCAATACCGCTTCGGTATCCATGACGAGCGCATCCTCTTCGGTCGACCCGGCCGCCTCGAACAACACCGTGGCGGTCTCCGTCCTGGCCGTGGCCACGGTCTGCGGCGACGGGATCCAGGAAGGATTCGAGCAATGCGATGACGGCAACACCGCGTCCGGCGACGGCTGCTCGTCGACCTGCCAATTGGAAGGCGTGGACCTGTCCGTCACCAAGACGGTCAGCGCGGCTCAGGCCGAGGTCGGCGACGTGGTCAGCTATACCGTCACCGTGACCAACAACGAGCCTCTGGGCGGAAGCTCGACCGCCAATACGGTCCTGACCGACCTTATTTCCGGCCCGATGATCAACCTCGCCAATGTCGTGGTCTCGGCGGGAACCTGCTCAGCGCCGCTCAACCTCGGTCCGACCCTGAACCGGATCGACTGCGCCCTGGGCTCCTTGGCGCCTCAGCAAGTCGTCACGCTCACCTACGAGGGCGAGATTTCCGGGGTCGGCCAGATCGACAATATCGTCTCCGTCGACGATACGGACTCCGTCAGCGGCGGGCTCGCGACGATGGATCCCAATCTTTCCAATAACTCGGCGGTGGCCAGCCTGATCGGCACCGACCCCGCCCTGCCGGACGGCGATCTGTCCGTGACCAAGGTGGCGACCGATACGACCGTCGACGACGGACAGCAGGCGGAATTCACGGTAACCGTCACCAACAACGGCCCGGATATGCCGGTCGGCTCGCAGATCCTGCTCACCGATCTGCCCAGCGGTTCCTTCGTGCCGGGATCGATAACGATCACTTCGAATCCGGGAGGCTGCGCCGTGGTCGGGGACCAGGTGCAGTGCGCCATCAATAACGCTTTGCTCTCGGGAGCCTCCCTTAACTTGGTTCTCGAAATGACCGTGGACGGCGACGGCCCCATCGTCAACGTGGTCTCGGTGGACAGTCCGAGCATCAACGACACGAACACCTCCAACAACACCGCGGCCGCGCCGGTCAACGGCTCGATTCCGGTGAATTCCGCGAATATCCGGGTCATCCAGACGGTCAGCCCCGCGCAAGCCCAGGTCGGCGATCCGGTCACTTTCACGGTGAACGTCGCCAACGGCGGTCCGGACGACGCGACCGACGTCAGCCTGCACAACATCATCACCGGGCCCTTCCAAATCAACTCGGTGACTCCTGCCGGCGGCGCGACCTGTAATGCGGTCGTTTCCTCGGGTCCCGGCGAGCAGCGCATCAACTGCGTCGGTGACTTGAACGACGGACAAAACTACGTCGTCACCATTGTCGGCGAAGCGACGGGGCAGGGCGTGATCAACAATTCCGCCACGGCCTCGCCGCGGGCCAGTTCCAATTTCACCGATCCTCGTCTCGCCAACAACACGGCCACGGCCGGTTTCTTGGCGGTGGATTCGGTCTGCGGCGACGGTTTGGTCGAGGCGGGCGAGCAGTGCGACGACGGCAACACGACTCCCGGCGACGGCTGCAGCGATACGTGCCAGTACGAGGCGGTCTGCGGCGACGGCCTGCAGGAGGGCCTCGAGCAGTGCGACGACGGCAATAACCTGCCGGGCGACGGTTGCGACGATCTTTGCCGTCTCGAGACGGTCTGCGGCGACAACCTGCAGGAGGGTGTCGAGCAATGCGACGACGGCAATACGGCCCCGGGCGACGGCTGCGACGAATTCTGCCGCCTGGAAGGCGCCGATCTCAGCGTGGTGAAGGCGGTCGATCGGGCTCAAGCGTCGATCGGCGACACGGTGACATTCACATTGACGGTGACAAACACCGGGCCTCGTTCCGCCACCAACGTCGTGGTCACCGACCAGCTGGTGACCGGGCCCAACACCTTCACGATCACCGCGATCACGCCCAGCACCGGTTCTTGCACCCCGGCGACGCCTGCGGTGGCGGGCTCGGTGGTGATCAGTTGTAACCTCGGCCAAATGGACCCGAGCGACGTGGAGACCGTCATCGTCGTCGGGACCGTCGACGGCCTGGGTCAGATCGACAACACGGCCAGCGTGGCGGACACCAACAGCCCGCAGGGCGGGGCGGCCCAGGTCGATCCCAATCCCTCGAACAACGTCTCGGTGGCCAGCGTCAACGGCACGGCCGCCAACGTCGACCTCTCGATCACCAAGACCTCGAGCCTTGCTCAAGCCAACCAGGACCAGGATGTGACCTTCACGATCACGGTCAACAATCCGGGCGCGGCCAACGCTCAGGGTGTGGTGATCACCGATACGATCGACGGACCTTTCACCATCAACACGATCGCTTTCGCGGCGGGCACCTGTGCTCCGGCCACTCCGGTCGCCTCTCCGGCGACGATCGTCTGCACGCCGACGGCGGGCGTCCTGCCTCCGGGCGCGACGACCATCACCATGACCGGCCGGATTTCGGGCGAGGGCCAGGTGGATAACACCGTGTCCGTCGACTCGACGATCACCAGCGATTCCAACCAATCGAACAACACCGCGGTGGCCAGCGTCATCGGCATCTCCCGCAACACCGACCTAAGCGTCACTAAAACGGTCGATTTCCCGCAGGCCACGGTCGGCGATACGGTCACCTTCACGGTGGTCGTGACCAACCTAGACCCGGTGAACAACGCCGAAGGCGTCCGCATCACCGACATCGCGACCGGGCCAATGGAAGTGCAGTCGATGGCTTTCACCGGCGTCATCGCCGGGACCTGTACGCCTTCCGCGGCGCTGCCGGCCTCGGCCATGCCCTTCCTGACCTTCGTCTGCATCCCGACGGCGGGAGAGATCGGGCCGGGCGGCGACGTCGAGATCACCATGAC
>JAANMU010000369.1_pt1 | contig 56133 bp, 54 predicted proteins | sample 7279701 | NCBI WGS metagenome assembly JAANMU01 (sample SAMN14094539, study PRJNA606508) | bioreactor metagenome | isolation source: A lab-scale SPAN reactor treating ammonium-rich wastewater day 57 | place: Ireland: Galway | collected 2017-03-13
GGCGGCTCACGAAGAGGAGTTTCCTCCGATGGACTCCCGAATACGTCAAACTTCTACTGCCTCCCCGGCAAAGCCGGGGGGCCTCCCTTGGTAGGCTAGGACGGACGACGAACGCAATTCAAGGCAAGGCCGCCCGCGGGCGGCTTTTTTGTGCGCGTGAGGATCAGATCGCGGCTGAAAGCGCCTGGATGAGGCGCCCGGTGAAACTGGGCTTGCCCATCTGCACGATGAGCACATCGAAGGGCAGCCGGCCATCGCGGCGGATCAGGGAGCGGGGCGGGACGTCGAGACCGTACGGGGCGTGCGAGCCGACCAGCACGAGGTCCGGCCGCCAGGATCGGACGAGGTCGGCGCTGGCCTTCTCGGTGTCCCCGCCGGCGACGATGACTTCGGCGCCGCCGAGGCCGATGCGGGCGACCATGTCGTCGAGCTTGCCGGCGACGTCGCGGGCGATGGCCTCGCGCATTTCCTGCGGCGTGCGGAACGGGATGTGGTCGCACTCGAAGCCGGGCGTGTAATCGACGAGGGCGGCGACGGCGAGCGTCGCATTGTGGGCCAGCGCCATCTGGGCGGCGCGGCGGGCGACCGCCTCGCCGTTCGCGCTGATGTCGGCCAGAGCCAGGATGCGTCGGTAGATTGCCATGGTAGCTCCTTACATGAGGGATGCCGCATGCAGCGGCGGCGGTTGCGTTTCGGCCGGCCGCTCCGGTACCGCCGCCACGCCGCATTCGCGGAAGATGCGCTTGTCGCAGCGGCGGCACACCTCGCGATCGAGCCGCGCGTAAATGTGGGCGAACGCCTCGCTCTTGCCCTCGAACAGGTGGTCCGCGCCGATGTAATCCAGGTAGCCGCCGTTCTCCAGCGTCTCGCGCACCTGCGGCTTGACGCGGATCAGCCACAGGTCGCCGCCGGCCGCCCGCCGCAGCCGCGCCTCCTGGGCGAGAAACTCGGCGCCGGCCAGGTCGATGAAGTTGATGCCGGAGGCGACGATGACCAGGTGCTTCTGCCCGGGCTGCTCCGCCTCCAGCGCGCGCAGCTGCTCCTGCACGTGGCTGACGGCGCCGAAGAACAGCGAGCCGTCGATGCGCACGATCTTCAGCTGCGGGCATTCCGGCAGGGCGGGATCGCTGACGAATTTGCGCCGCTCGCCGCGCGAGTCCGGCACGCGGCTGAGCACGCGCGGGCGCGAGGTGCGGCTGAGGTAGAAGCCGAGCGACAGGAAGACGCCGAGCAGGATCGCCATCTCGAGGTTGAGGAGCAGGGTGGCGAGGAAGGTGGCGCCGAAGATGATGGTTTCCTCGTGTCCGGCGCGCAGGATCTGGCGGATGTGGTGGAAGTCGATCAGGCCCCAGGCGACGAGGAACAGCACGCCGGCCATGGCGGCGTTGGGCAGGTAGGCGGCGAGCGGCGCCACCAGCAGGACGATGGCCACCAGCAGCAGGCTGGCGAGGATGGAAGCCATCGGCGTCTTGGCGCCGGCGGCGTAGTTGAGGCCGCTGCGGTTGAAGGAACCGGTGGCGACATACGACGAAAAGAAGCTGCCGAAAAGATTCGACAGGCCCTGGCCGACCAGTTCCTGGTTGCCGTCGATGTGCTGGCCCGAGCGCACCGCCAGCGCGCGCGCGATGGACACCGCCTCGGTGAGGGCCAGCAGCGACACGGCCAGCGCGGCGGTGGCGAGGTCCTGGAAGGCGCCGAGGGTGAATTGCGGCGAGGACAGCGGCGGCAGCGCGCCGGGCAGGGCGCCGACCGTGCTGATGCTCGCCGCCCCCGGGCCGCCGAAGGCCTTCAATGCGACGGACAGCAGGCTGCCGCCGAGCATGGCGACGATCATGTAGGGCAGGCGCTTCGCCAGGCGCTGCGTCAGCACGCCGAGGCCGAGCGTGAAGCCGGCCACGCCGAAGATGTAGGGATCGATTTCCGCGGCGCGGGCGATCACGGCGCCCCAGCTGTCGGCGAACGAGCTGCCGCGCGGCAGCTCGATGCCGAAAAAATGCTTTACCTGGCTGGTGGCGATGAGGATCGCCGCGCCCGCGGTGAAGCCGATCACCACGGAATGCGAGATGAAATTGATCAGCGCGCCGAGCCTGGCCAGGCCGAGGCCGAGCTGGATCGCACCGACCATGAAGGTCAGCGTCAGGGCGTTCTGCACGAAGGCGGCGCTGCCCGGCTCGGCGTGCGGCGAGAGCACCGAGAACAGCACGATGGAGGCGGCGGTGGTCGGACCGGAGACCAGGTGCCAGGAAGAGCCGAACAGCGCCGCGATCACCGCCGGCAGCATGCCGGCGTACAGGCCGTATTCCGGAGGCATGCCGGCGATGGTGGCGAAGGCGACGCCCTGCGGCAGCACGACGATGGCGCCGGTGAGACCGGCGAGGAGGTCATGCTTCAGCGTGGCACGGCCGACCATCGGCCACCAGAGCAGGAAGGGCAGGAAGCGCCGCGCCGAGGCCGGCAGGCGGAAGGAGGCGTGGGTGCGGGGCATCGTCTGGAGGGCGGTGGGCAATCGCAACTGCCGGCCATCCTAGCGAAGCCCGCGTCAGCGCCGCGTCAACGCAAGGTCAACGGAGCGTTAGGAGCGAAGATGAGCGTGGCGGAGGTGCCCTGTCCCTCGCGGCTCTCGATGGCGATGCTCCAGCCGCAGCGGTCGCAGATGCGCTTGACGAGGGACAGGCCGATGCCGCTGCCCTGGCTGGCCGCGCCCTTGTAGTAGCGCTGGAAGACGCGGCCGATCTCCTCGGCGCGGATGCCCATGCCGGTGTCGCTCACCTCGAACCGGTCGGCGCCGAGGCGCACGTCGATGCGACCGGATTCGGTGTAGGCGAAGGCGTTGCGCACCAGGTTGGCGACGACGATCGAGAACAGCGTCGGCTCGACCGGCAACTGCGGCTCGGCGAGGATCTCCACGTTGAGTTCCGTGCCGCGCCGGGCGAGCAGGTGGCGATGGCGCTCGATGCATTCGCGCACGACGCCGGCGGCGTCGCACTCCGCGTCGGACTCGGGCTCCTCCTCGCGCGCCATCAGCAGCAGCGCGCGGATCAGGTCCGTCATGTCGCGGGCGGCGCGCTCGATGCGGGAGACGCGGCCGTGCTGGGCCTCGTTCAGTGCCGCATCCTGCTGCAGCACCTCGGCGGCGCCCTGGACCACCGCCAGCGGCGTGCGCAGCTCGTGGCTGACGTCGGCGGAGAAGGCGCGCTCGCGGTCGATGAAGGCGTGCAGCCGCTGCAGGTAGCCCTGGAAGATGCGCGCCAGCTCGCCGACTTCGTCGCGCGGCGTGTCCGGTTCGGCCAGCCGGGGCGGCGGCGCGTCGGGATTCGCCGTGCCGAGCTGGCGCGCCAGGTCGGATACCGGGGCGATGACGCGGCCGGCGAGCCACAGGCCGACCGCCGCCGACAGCAGGATCATGGTCAGCGCGCCGCCGGCGAGGTAGGCGAGGAAGCGCTGCTCCCGCGCCTGCTGGCGCGTTTCGTTGAACAGCAGGTAGAAGCGCAGTTCTTGCGCATCGGCGACGGCCACGCGGTAGCGCACGTCGTCGAGATCGATCTCGTGGCGCCCCGGTTCGAGATTGCGCACCGCTGCCGGGATGTCCGGGCCGGTCGCGCCGGCAACGGCGACATAGCCGTGCAGGGTCACCGAGGCCGGCGGCAGCGACTGCGGGTTGCGCTGCCGTCGCGCCATGTAGTCCTCCAGCTCGGCGCGCAGCGTCTCGTCGATGAGGCGCTGGCCGACATCGTGGGCGGCGAAGTAGAGGCCGCTGGCGAGCAGCAGGCTCACCAGGCCGCCGAACCAGGCGAAGGCGGCGGCGACGCGCAGCCGCAGGCTATGGCGCCGTCGCATCGGTGTCGGCAAGTCGCCAGCCGTGCCCGCGGTGCGTGTGCAGCAGCGGCTTCTCGTCGGGCTTGTCGATGGCGCTGCGCAGCACGTGCATGTGGGCGCGCAGGGCGTCGCTGTCGGGCGGCGAATCGCCCCAGATGGTCCGCTCGATCTGGCCGCGCGCGACGACGTGCGGCGAGGTGCGCATGAGCAGCTCGAGGATGCGCAGCGGGATCGGCGGCAGTTCGACGGCGCGCTCGCCGCGGCGCACCTGCAGCGTGCCGGTGTCGAAGGCGAGGTCCGCCACCTGCAGCCGCTGCTGGCGCGATTGGCCCGAGGCGCGGCGCGCCAGCGCCTTCAGTCGCGCCTCCACTTCGCGCAGGACGAAGGGTTTCACCACGTAGTCGTCGGCGCCGGACTCGAGGCCGACGATCTTGTCGTCGAGAGAGTCGCGCGCGGTGAGCATCAGCACCGGCGTGTGCTTGCCGGCTTCCTCGCGCAGCTTGCGGCACAGCGTGATGCCGTCCATGCCGGGCAGCACCAGGTCGAGCACGACGGCATCGTAGTCGTTGGCGACGGCCAGGTGCAGGCCGGTGACGCCGTCGCCGGCGCTGTCCACCGCATGCCCCTTCACCTCCAGGAAGTCGATCAGGTTGGCGGCGAGATCCGGATTGTCCTCGATCAGCAGTATGTGCAGGGAATTCATCGTGGCGTATGTTACGCCGCCGCGGGACGGCCGGCGAGGGCGCTTCCCCCGGAAGGCCCGATTGGTTGTTAAAATGCATCCGTAAAAATCATGTTCGCGCTTCTGCCCATCGACGTACTGCTCATCGCAGCCGGCACCTGGCTGGCGCTTGGGCTGGCGGGACTGGCGGCGCCGCGCAACTTCCGCTACATCAGCAAGGTCCTCTTTCCGCTGGGCGCCGCCGTTGCCGTGCTGGCGGGACTGACTTCCCTGTCCTTTCTCGGCAGTGGCGCCGAAACCGCCGTGCTGGCCGTCGGCCTGCCCGGCCTGCCCTTCCACCTGCGCCTCGACAACCTCGCCGCGGTCTTCGTGCTGCTGCTCGGCTTCGCCGCGGCCGGCATCTCGGTGTTCGCCGCCGGCTATTTCAGGAAGGGCGAGGGCGCGGCGCCGGGCCTGCTCTGCCTGCAATACCATTTCTTTCTCGCCGCCATGCTGCTGGTGCTGCTGGCCGACGACGCCTATGCCTTCATGGTGGCGTGGGAGGGCATGGCGCTGTCCTCGTTCTTCCTCGTCACCACCGACCACCGTCACGCCGAGATCCGCCGCGCCGGCTATCTCTACCTGCTGATCGCCCACGTCGGCGCCATCGCCATCCTGCTCTGCTTCGGCCTGATGGCCTCGGGCAGCGGCGACTACACTTTCGCCGGCATGCGCGCGCAGTCGCTGCCGCCGTTCTGGGCCTCGGCGGCCTGGCTGCTGGCGCTGCTCGGCTTCGGCGCCAAGGCGGGGCTCCTGCCGGTGCACGTCTGGCTGCCGGAGGCGCATCCGGCGGCGCCCTCGCCGGTCTCCGCGATGATGAGCGGCGTCATGCTGAAGACCGCCATCTACGGCCTGCTGCGCGTCTCCTTCGATCTGCTCGGCGAGCCGCTCTGGTGGTGGGGCGTGGTGGCGATGGCGGTCGGTCTCGCCACCGCCCTCTTCGGCGTGCTCTACAGCACCGTGCAGAGCGACATGAAGCGCCTGCTCGCCTACTCCTCGATCGAGAACATCGGACTGATCGCCGTGGCGCTGGGACTGACTTTGCTCTTCCATGCCTACCGGATGGCGGCGCTGGCGGCGCTGGCCATGACGGCGCTGCTCTACCACTGCCTCGCCCACGCCGGCTTCAAGAGCCTGCTGTTCCTGTGCACCGGCTCGGTGCTGCACGCGACGAAGGAGCGCAGCCTCGGCAGGCTGGGCGGCCTCATCCACCGCATGCCCTGGGTGGCCTGGCTGGCGCTCGCCGGCGTCATCGCCGGCGCCGGCCTGCCGCCGCTCTCCGGCTTCGTCTCCGAGTGGCTGCTGCTGCAGGGCTTCCTGTTCTCGCCCGGCCTGCCGCATCCCTGGCTCAACATGGTGGTGCCGGTGGCCGCCGCCGTGGTGGCGCTGGTGGCGGCGCTGGCCGGCTTCGCCATGGTCAAGTTCTACGGCATCGTCTTCCTCGGCCGGATGCGCGAGGAGGCGCTCAAGGATGCGCACGACGCCGGCCGCTGGGAACGCGCCGGCCTGGTCTGGCTGGCCGTCCTCACCTTCCTGCTGGGAGTCCTGCCGACGACCGTGATCCGGCTCATCGATGCCGCCACGCGCCAGCTGCTGGGCGCCGGCCTTGCCGACAAGGTGCGCGAGCATGGCTGGTGGCTGCTGGCGCCGATCTCGCCCGACCGGGCCAGCTACGCGCCGCTGGTGTTCCTCGCCGTCATCGCCGCCGCCGTGCTGCTCGGCCGGCAACTGGTGCACCGCCTCTACCACGGCCGCCTGCGCCGCTCGCCGGCCTGGGACTGCGGCTACGTCTTCCAGGGGCCGCGCGCGCAGGACACCGCCGAAGGCTTCAGCCAGCCGATCCGCCGCATCTTCGAGCCGATGTTCCGCATGGAGCGGCACTTCCCGACCGTCCGCGACGAGCAGCCCTACTACAGCGTCAAGGTGGAAGACCATTTCTGGCACTGGCTCTACCTGCCGCTGGCGCGTTTCGCCGACGGGATATCGCGGCTCATCATCCGGCTGCAGGGCGGGCGCATCGCCATCTACCTGCTCTACAGCTTTCTCACGCTGATCGTGCTGTTGCTGGTGGCCAGACCGTGAAAACAAACACTTTCAACACAGAGATCACAGAGACACGGAGGGCACAGAGTATTCCGTTTTTCTCCGTGTCCTCTGTGCCTCCGTGTCCTCTGTGTTCGAAGCGGTTGCATGGAGATTCACGCGCATGAGCATCTCCGGCCTGCTCTGGCAGCTCTTCGCCATCGTGCTGGCGCTGGCGCTGGCGCCGCTGCTCACCGGCTGGGTGAACCAGTGCCGCGCCTGGCTGCAGAACCGCGCGGCGCCGCCCCTGCTGCAGCCCTACTTCATGCTGCACAAGCTGTTCCACAAGGACGTGGTGCTGGCGCACGGCGCCTCCCCCCTGTTCGTCTTCGCGCCCTACGTGGTGTTCGGCTGCATGCTGCTGGCCTGCGCCATCATCCCGACGCTGTCGACCGACCTGCCCTTCGCGCCGGCGGCCGACACCATCGCGCTGGTCGGCGTGTTCGGCCTGGCGCGCCTGTTCATCGCCCTGGCGGCGATGGACATCGGCACCAGCTTCGGCACGCTCGGCGGGCGGCGCGAGATGCTGATCGGCTTCCTCGCCGAGCCGGCCCTGCTGATGGTGATCTTCACCACCGCCATGATCTCCCAGTCGACCTCGGTCGCCACCATCGTCGAGACCCTCGCCCACGGCGACTTCGTCATCAACCCGAGCCTGGCCTTCGCCGGCATCGCGTTCACCTTCGTCTCCTTCGCCGAGAATGCGCGGGTGCCGGTGGACAACCCCGCCACGCACCTCGAGCTGACCATGATCCACGAGGCGATGATCCTCGAGTACTCCGGCCGCCACCTGGCGCTGATCGAGTGGGCCGCCGCGCTCAAGCTCTACGCCTATTCCTGCCTCGGCCTGGCGCTGTTCTTCCCCTGGGGCATCGCCGAGGGCGACAGCGCGGCCGGCCTGCTGCTGGCGATTTCCGCGCTGATCGCCAAGCTCGCCGTCGGCGGCGCGCTGCTGGCGCTCATCGAGACCATCAATGCCAAGGTGCGCATCTTCCGCGCGCCGGAGTTCCTCGGCACCGCCTTCCTCTTCGCCGTGCTGGGGCTGCTGGTCAGATTGCTGCTGGAATCGAGAGTATGAGAACGGGAAACCGCTTCAAGCACAGGGAACACGGAGACACAGAGCGCACAGAGTTCTCTTGTTTTCTCCGTGTCCTCTGCGTCTCTGTGCCCTCTGCGTTGAATGTGGTTGCGTTTCGGGAGGGAAGATGAGCACGGTCGTGCCGCTTTCCGCCCAGCTCATCAACCTGTTCGCCGCGGTGATCCTGCTGCTGGCCTTCGCCATGCTGGCGCAGCGGCGCGTGCTGCCGCTCATCAACCTGTTCGCCCTGCAGGGCCTGACGCTGTGCCTGTCGACCCTGGTGGTGGCCTTCAGCACCGGCCAGGCGCACCTCTACGGCTCGGCGGCCCTGACGCTGGTGCTGAAGGCCCTGCTGCTGCCGTGGATCCTGCACCGGCTGGTGCGCAAGCTCCAGGTGAAGTCCGACGTGGAGGGGCTGGTCAACATCCCGACCACCATGCTGATCGGCATCGTTCTGGTGATGGTCGCCTTCAATGTCGCCCTGCCGATCTCGCAGCTCGCCAGCACCATCAGCCGCGGCACGCTCGGCATCGCCCTGGCCAGCGTCATGCTCGCCTTCCTGATGATGATCGTGCGCACCAAGGCGATCCCCCAGGTGGTCGGCTTCCTCGCCATGGAGAACGGCCTGTTCCTCGCCGCCACCAGCGCCACCTACGGCATGCCGATGGTGGTCGAGCTGGGCATCGCCCTCGACGTGCTGGTCGGCGCCATCATCCTCGGCGTGTTCTTCTTCCAGATCCGCGAGCAGTTCGACAGCCTCGACATCCGCCACCTGGAGAAGCTGAAGGAGCGCTGATGGATCTGTTCGTCCTGACCCTCGCCATCCCCCTCGTCAGCGGCCTCGCGCTGGCGGCGGCGGGCGAGCGCGCTTGGGCGCCCAACCTCAACCTGATCGCCAGCCTCGGCACCTTCCTCGCCTCGGCGCTGCTCACCGCCGAGATCGTCGCCGCCGGCCCGCGCTTCGCTTTCGGCGAGATGTTCTTCATCGACTCGCTCAACGTTTTCTTCGTCGCGCTGACCGCCTTCGTCGGACTCACCACCAGCATCTTCTCCGGCCCGTACATGCGCAACGAGCGCGAGCACGGCCGCCTCACCGCGGCGCGCCTGCGCCTCTACAAGAGTATGTTCCAGCTGTTCATGTTCACCATGCTGGCGGCGCTCACCACCAACAACCTGGGCATCCTCTGGGTGGCGATGGAGGCGGCGACGCTGACCACCGTGCTGCTGGTCTCGCTCTACCGCACGGCGGCCAGCCTGGAGGCGGCCTGGAAATACTTCATCCTCTGCGGCGTCGGCATCGCCCAGGCGCTGTTCGGCACCATCCTGCTCTACTTCGCCGCCGAGCGCGTGCTCGGCGAGACCGGCAATGCCCTGCTGTGGACGCACCTGGTCGGCGTCAAGGGCCAGCTCGAGCCGACCGTCATGGCGCTGGCCTTCGTCTTCCTGCTGGTCGGCTACGGCACCAAGGTCGGCCTGGCGCCGCTGCACAACTGGCTGCCCGACGCCCACGCCGAGGGCCCGACGCCGGTCTCGGCCGTCCTCTCCGGCCTGCTGCTCAACGTCGCCCTTTACGCCATCCTGCGCGTCAAGGTGCTGGCCGACGGCGCCATCCAGAGCGGATTCGCCGGCAGCCTGATGATGGGCTTCGGCCTGCTCACGCTGACGGTGGCGGCCTTCTTCCTGTCGCGGCAGAAGGACATCAAGCGCATGTTCGCCTACTCGTCCATCGAGCACATGGGCCTGATCACCTTCGCCTTCGGCATGGGCGGTCCGGTGGCGAATTTCGCCGGCCTGCTGCACATGACCCTGCACTCGCTGACCAAGTCGGCGATCTTCTTCGCCGTCGGCCACGCCGCGCAGAAATGCGGCACCCAGGTCATGGAGGACATCCGCGGCCTCATCAAGATCAACCCGGTGATCGGCTGGGGCCTGATGCTCGGCACGCTGGCCATCCTCGGCATGCCGCCCTTCGGCGTCTTCGCCAGCGAGTTCATGATCCTCACCCACGCCATGAAGCACCACCCCTGGGCGACGCCGATCCTGCTCACGGCCCTCGGTGTGGCCTTCGCCGCCATCTTCGGCAAGGTGCAGCCGATGGTCTTCGGCGAGACCCACCTGAAGCGCCTGCCGCATGCGCCGGCCATCACGCCGGTGTTCGTGCACCTGGCCCTGGTGCTGATGATGGGCCTCTACATTCCGCCGTATCTCGTGCGCTGGTTCCACGAGGCCGCGCGCATGCTCGGATAACGCATGAGATTCCTCGGCGAACCCATCGAGTTCGAGAAGCAGGCCGGCATCGGCAGCCCGGTCTGGCGCGGGCGGGCCGCGGATGGCGCGGCGCTGACGGCTTTCGCCGTCGCCGTGCGCCGCGCCGACGGCCGCCTCGCCGCGCTGTGGGGCAGCGACGAGCGTGCACGCGCCGGCGGTTTCCGTCTGCATGTCGTCTTCGGCCTCGATGCCGGCCATGCCTGGCTCAGCCTCGACCTGCCGGCCGAGCGTCCTGCCTACCCCGACCTGTCCGGCATCTTCCCCGCCGCCGGCCGCCTGCAGCGGGCGACGCGCGATTTGGTCGGCATCGCCGCGGCCGGCGGCCCGGATGGCACGGATGCGCGCCCCTGGCTGCGCCACGGCGCCTGGCCGGCGGACTGGTTCCCGCTGCGCCATGACGCGGGCGAGGGGCACGGCTTCGCCAACGCGGCGAGCGATTACGCCTTCGTCCGGGTCGGCGGCGAGGGCGCCCACGAGATTCCCGTCGGGCCGATCCACGCCGGCACCATCGAGCCGGGCCACTTCCGCTTCTCGGTGATCGGCGAGCGCGTGCTGCGCCTCGAGCAGCGCCTGGGCTATGTGCACAAGGGCGTGGAAAAACTGTTCATCGGCAAGGACCTTGCCGAAGGCGTCCGCCTGGCCGGCCGCGTCTCGGGCGATTCCACCTGCGCCTACGCCTGGGCCTATGCATCCGCCGTCGAGGCCGCCTGCGGCGCCAGCCCGCCGCCGCGCGCGCTCGGCTTGCGCGCGCTGATGCTGGAGCGCGAGCGCGTCGCCAACCACCTGGGCGACCTCGGCGCCCTCGGCAACGACGCCGGGCTGGCCTTCGGCCTTTCCCAGTTCATGCGCCTGAAGGAGGACTGGCTGCGGCTGAACGGGAAGTCCTTCGGCCACCGCTTCATGATGGACCGCATCCTGCCCGGCGGCGCGGCGCTCGACCTGGAGGCGCCTGCGCTCGCCGCCATCGTCGAGCAGTGCGACGTCGTCGGGCGGGAAGCCAGGGCGCTCAAGAAGATCTACGACGAGCACGCCGGCCTGCAGGACCGCTTTCTCACCGCCGGCGCCATCGATGCCGCCCTGGCGCGCGAATTTTCGCTCACCGGCCTGGCCGCCCGCGCCACGGGGCTGATCCTCGATGCGCGCGCCCACCGGCAGGGCTACACGCCGCCGCCGCCGTGGGCGATGCTCGGCGTGCGCCCGGCCACGGACGAGCGCGGCGACGTCGCGGCGCGGGTCGCCGTGCGCTTCGCGGAAATTTTCGAGTCGCTGCGGCTGCTGCGCGAGCTGGCCGTCGGGCTGCCCGCCGGCGCGGTGTGCGCCGAGGTGCCGCCGGTGCCCGGCGCAGGCGGCCTCGGCGTCGTCGAGGGCTGGCGCGGCGAGGTGCTGGTCGGCGTGTCATTGGACGGCGCGGGCCGGCTGGCGCGCGTGCATCCGCACGATCCGTCGTGGCAGGCCTGGCCGGCGCTGGAGCACGCGGTGATGCAGGACATCGTTCCCGACTTCCCGCTCATCAACAAGTCGTTCAATCTCTCCTATTCAGGACACGACCTATGATCCCCATGCTCAGGCGCATCCTGCGCACCGGCATCGTCAGCGAGCCGCCGCCCGAGGCGGGCGCCGAGGAAGCGCGGGAGATCGCGCGCCTGCAGGGCGAGATCCTGCGCATCCTCGGCCGCGCGCTGAGCATCCGCCAGGTGGATGCCGGTTCCTGCAACGGCTGCGAGCTGGAGATCCACGCCCTCAACAATCCCTACACCAACCTCGAGGGCTACGGCATCAAGTTCGTCGCCAGCCCGCGCCACGCCGACATGCTGCTCGTCACCGGCCCGGTGACGAAGAACATGGCGCACGCGCTGAAGGCGGCCTGGGACTGCACGCCGGACCCCAAGCTGGTGCTGGCGGTGGGCGACTGCGGCTGCACGGGCGGCGTCTTCGGCGAGAGCTATGCCAGCTGCGGCGCGGTGGAGAAGGTGATCCCGGTCGACGTGCGCGTGCCCGGCTGCCCGCCGACGCCGCTGGCGCTGCTGCGCGGCATCCTGGCGGCGGTGCGCCGCTGACTCAGCGCAGCGGCTCCCTGTCCAGCGCCAGCAGGCGCGCCGGCTGCTCCGTGCGCAGGCGCAGGTAGTAATCGCCGGGCCTGTCCGCAACGAGCACCACCGCCGCCTTGCCTTCCCGTGTCCGCAGGCCGGACTGTTCGGCGATGTCGAATCTTGCCGAAACCAGCTGCACGGAGACGACGGCCTCGTGCTCGAAGGTGAGCGTGAAGCGATGCCCGCCTGCCGCCAGATTGCCGAGCGGTATGAAATAGGCCCGCTCCTCCGCCGCATGCAGCTGCTGCAGCAACTCCGCCTTCCAGCGGCCGTCCTTCGGCGAGGGCAGGTCGATGGCGTAATAGCCGCAGTCGAGCTTCATGTGCTCGAGCAGCGCATTGAGCTCGCGGGCGGCCTGCTGCGGGATGTCGCCGGTGTAGCGGCGGATGTGGCTGTCCGTGGCGCCCGGATCGAGACGGAAGCTCAGTCGCGCGCTGCACTCGCCTTCGTGGCAGGTGGCGCACAGCGTGTTGAAGCGCACCACCGAGGCGGGCGGGATGGGCGGCTGGGCGAGCGTCGATCCGGCCCAGGCCGTGAGCAGCAGCGCGCCGGGAATGGACTTGCCCATCATCTCATCCTGCCGCGACGAGCGACCAGGCCAGCCCCGCCGCCGCGCAGGCGCCGATCGCCGGCATGATGCCGAGCTTGTAGCGGAACAGGGCGATCGCCGCGGCGAGCCCGATCAGCGCCGCCGGCCACTCGAAGCCGCCGGCGAAGGGTTGCGCGGCGCTCGCCTGCGGCCACAGCACGTGCCAGGCGAAGAACACCGCCAGGTTCACGATGACGCCGACCACCGCGGCGGTGATGCCGGTGAGCGGCGCGGTGAACTTGATGTCGCCGTGGGTGGCCTCCACCAGCGGGCCGCCGATCAGGATGAAGAGGAAGGAAGGCAGGAAGGTGAAGAAGGCGGCGACGAAGCCGCCCATGACGCCCGCCAGCGCCAGCGCCTCCGGCCCGAACACCTGCTTGGTCCAGCCGCCGACGAACCCGACGAAGGCCACCACCATGATGAGCGGTCCCGGCGTCGTCTCGCCGAGCGCCAGCCCGTCGATCATCTGCGGGCCGGTGAGCCAGCCGTAGGTTTCCACGCCGCCCTGGTACACGTAGGGCAGCACGGCGTAGGCGCCGCCGAAGGTGAGCAGCGCCGCCTTGGTGAAGAACCAGCCCATCTGCGTGAACACGCCGTGCCAGCCGCCCTGCGCCGCGAGCAGGACCATGGCGAGCGCCCAGACCGCCAGGCCGGCGGCGCAGTAGCCGGCCAGCCTGCCCCAGGAAAAGCGCGCCCACGGCGGCGGCGGGGTGTCGTCGTCGATCAGCGCCGCGCCGTAGGACTTCCCCGTCGCGCCGTGGCCGCCTCCGGCGGCGAACTTCGCCGGCGCCAGGCGCCCGCCGAGGAAGCCGAGGATGGCCGCCGCCAGCACGATGGCGGGGAAGGGCACGTCGAAGGCGAAGATGGCGACGAAGGCCGCCGCCGCCATCGCCCACAGCAGGCCGTTCCTCAGCGCGCGCGAGCCGATGCGCCAGGCGGCGAAGACGACGATGGCGGTCACCGCCGGCTTGATGCCGTAGAGGATGCCGGCCACCGCCGGCACGTCGCCGAAGGCCAGGTAGATCCAGGTCAGGCCCGCCAGCATGAACACCGAGGGCAGCACGAACAGCGTACCGGCGACGATGCCGCCCCAGGTGCGGTGCATCAGCCAGCCGATGTAGACGGCGAGCTGGGTCGCCTCGGGCCCGGGCAGCAGCATGCAGTAGTTGAGCGCGTGCAGGAAGCGCCGCTCGGAGATCCAGCGGCGGCGCTCCACCAGCTCCTGGTGCATCATGGCGATCTGCCCGGCCGGGCCGCCGAAGCTGATGAAGCCGAGCTTCAGCCAGTAGCGGAAGGCTTCGCCGAAAGGAACGGGCAGGGGAGGGGTGTCGGGAGTGTTGACGGTGTCCACGCAAATACCTCGCAATAACACGATAAACGGAACTTGGACGGGACACCGTCTGATGGGGAGTCCGCGATTTCCCCGCGATTGGATTCTAGCAAAACATGAATGATCGCAGACTCATCTACGCCGCCGCCTTCCTGCGCGCGCTGGCCACCGGCATGGCCGGCGTGCTGCTGGGACTGACTTTGGCGCGCCTCGGTTTTTCCGCCGCCGCCATCGGTGCCGTGCTCTCGGCCGGGCTCGTCGGCGCGACGCTGGCGCTGGTGGTCGTCACCTGGGCGGGCGACCGACTCGGCCGGCGGCGCTGCCTGGTCGGGCTGTCGCTGCTGGGCGCGGCGGGCGGGCTGGGGGCCGCGCTGGTGTCCGAGCCGTGGGCGATGGCCGCGGCGGCCTTCGTCGGCATTCTCAACGGCATGGGCCGCGACCGCGGCGCGGCGCTGGTGCTGGAGCAGGCCATCCTGCCGGCGACCACCGACGATGCCGGCCGCACCGGCGCCTTCGCCCGCTACAACCTGCTCACCGACATCGGCCACGCGCTGGGCGCGCTGCTGGCGGCGGCGCCGGCGCTGCTCGTCGCCATGGGCGTCGAGGAGACGCGGGCTTTCCGCGGCATGTTCCTGCTCTACGCGGCGCTGCTCGCCGCCGGCGCGCCGCTGGCGCTGAGGCTGTCGTCCGCGGCGGAGGCCGGCGCCGCCGGTCCGCGCCGGCCGGTGTCGCCGCAAAGCAAAGAAATCGTCTGGAAGATCTCCGCCCTGTTCGCCGTCGACTCCATTGCCGGCGGCTTCCTCGGCTCGGCGCTGCTCTCGTATTTCTTCTTCGAGCGCTTCGCCGTTTCCGCCGCCATGATCGGCGGCCTGTTCTTCGCCGCGCGCGTGCTGAACGCCGTCTCGCACCTCGCCGCCGCTTGGCTGGCGGCGCGCATCGGCCTGGTGAATACCATGGTGTTCACCCACATCCCGTCGAGCCTCCTGCTCGCCTCGGTGGCCTTCGCGCCGAGCTTCGGGGTGGCGGCGCTGCTGTTCCTGCTGCGCGAGGGGCTGGTCGAGATGGACGTGCCGACGCGGCAGTCCTACGTGATGGCGGTGGTGGCGCCGGAAGAACGCACCTACGCTTCCGGCGTCACCCACCTGGTGCGCCTCGGCGGCTGGGCGGTGGCGCCGAGCTTCGCCGGCTGGCTGATGCAGGCCGCCTCGCTGGCGGCGCCGCTGTTCATCGGCGCCGGCATGAAGATCGCCTACGACCTGCTGCTGTGGCGGGCGTTCCGCAAGCTCAAGCCGCCGGAGGAGCGGGAGTAGCTTGATGGGGGAAGGGGACGGCGACGAGCAGGCCAAGCGCGCCGCGCGCGTGAAGTGCGTCTTCCTCATGGCGACGCACCCGGGCGTCGCCGGCATGGCGGTCGGCGCGCAGCTGCGGCACGCCATCGCTCAGACGTAAAGCCAGAGCGCCAGCAGGAAAACCAAGAACTCGATGACCGTGCTCCACACGACCAGCCGTGCGAGACGCCGCTCGCGCGGGCGCATGCCGAGCCAGACGCGCTCGCGCCACCAGCGGTAGAAGGGGAGATTGCCCCAGCGCTCGAGGCCGAGGAAGTGGCGGCGGAGGGACCGGCCCCAGGGCGTCAGGCTGCGGTCGACCTGGGCCATCTCGGCCTCGTCAACCGGCTGGCGGTAGGTCTCGCGGATGCGCAGGCGCGATCCCGCGCCGAGCGGTTCCAGCGTGAATTCCGTGCTCAGCTTCAGGCCCGTGTCGTGGCGGAGCAGGAGGGCGTGCGGGAGGGGCCGCTCGAAAGTCAGTCTCCCCGACACGGCGAGGCCGTTCATCTCGTTGAACGCCTCGATGTCGAAGCCTTGCGGCGTTTTCTCGAAACGGCGGATTTCCAGATGCGGGTTGAGGCGCAGCAGGCGTTCGATGTCTTCGATGTAGCCGGAGACTTCCCGCGCCGGCTGCGGCAGGTCGACGTCGACCCAGGCGGCGTTCTCCGCCGCGCCCTGGCCGGGAAGCGGATCAGCGTGCAATCAGGAGCGGCGCGGCGAGGCCGCGCGCCAGGCTTTCCAGGTCCATGCGCGAGCGCAGGCCGGGCTCGCCCTTCGGCCGCGGCGGGCCGATGACGACCAGGTCGGCGCCGCCCTCGCGCGCCGCGGCGACCAGGCACTCGGCCGGCTTGCCGTAGCGCAGGATCGGCGTGCTGTCGACGCCCGCCGCCGTGCAGCGGGCGGCCAGCGCCCCCATGCGCTCGCGCGCTTCCTGCGCGAGCTGGCCTTCGACGTGCTCGGCGAAGGCGTCGCGCGTCCACGCGTTGTTGAGCCAGTCGTCGCCCTGCATGCCGGCCCAGAAATCCGGCACGATGTAGAGGTGCAGGATGCGCGTCGTGCCGGGCACGGCCAGCGAAAGGGCAAGGTCCAGCGCCCGCTCCGCGCCCGCCGTGCCGTGGTGGGCGAGGAGCAGGGCGCGCGGCGGCCAGGCCAGGCCCGCCGCACGTGCCTGCGGTGCGGCGACTTCGCTCACTTGCCGACGACGATGAGGATGCCGATGGCGATGGCCAGCGCGAACACCAGGGCGCCGATGTCCTCCCTTCGGTCGCTGACGAAAATCGACAGCTGGGTGCCGCGGTCGAACTTCTTCTCTTCTTCAGCCATGACGGTTCTCCTCAGACGAATTCCTTGACGAACAGCAGGACGACGATCAGCGAGCCGACCGCCTTGATGATGCCGACCACCGAGCCGATGATCAGCGGCTTGCCGCCGGCCTGCTTGATCGAGGCCACGGTGATCTGCATGCCCAGCCCGGTCAGCCCGATGGCGAACAGCCAGGCGATCCAGTCGCGGAAGGCGCGGATGATTTTCGAGTCGTGCCAGGCCGCCTTGTTGGCGGCGCCGACGGCGTCCTTCACCGCCTTGTCGTCCTTCGCCGCCTTGGACACCCCCTTGAGGACATGATCCTGCTCGCGCGAGGTGAGCTTCCTGTTCGCGATGAGGTCCTGCAGCGCCTTCGTCTCCTCCGGCTTGGTCAGCTTCGGCAGGTGCGCCTGCAGGGCGGCAATCTCCTTCTCCTTGAGCAGCTTGTCCTCCTTGATCTGCTCGCTGGAGAAGTACTTGCCCTGGTAGTGGCCGGGCGGGGCGAACATGCCCAGGGTCGACAGCAGGAACATGAAGAGGAAGCCGAGCACGAACACCGGGAACTTCGCCACCAGCACCTTGCCCAGGTCGACCTTCTGCGCGCCGGCCTCGCGCTTGACGTACCAGGCGGCCAGCCACACCACGATGATGGGCAGGAACAGCACCCGCGTGATGTTGAAGATCTCGGCCACCTTCAGCGTCTCGATGCCTTGCGGGTCGAAGGCCAGCGCGGCGCCGGCCACCTGCGCCGAGTTGAGGATGCCGGTGCCGGCCCAGGCGCCGAACTGCACCGGGCCCATGCCGAGCAGCTGGCCGACGGTCGGGAAGGTGAACATGCACAGCACGCCCCAGAGCAGGATGGTGCCGAGGGTGAAGGCGATGTCCACCGCCTTGGCGTTCACCACCGGGGAGGCCGCCACCGCCGCCGAGACGCCGCAGACGCCGACGCCGGAGGAGAGCACGCCGGTCATCGAGTTGCTGGCGCCCATGCGCGGGCCGGCCAGCAGCACCAGCCAGACCGAGCCGAGCACGAAGATGCCGATCATCACCACCGAGAGGGCGCCGAGCTGCGCCAGCTCCGCCGCCGAGTAGAGCGTGCCGAGCAGCACCACGCCGGTCTTCAGGAACAGCCGCGCCGTGCGCACGCCGTTGGCGGCCCAGGCCGGGATGCGCAGCAGGTTCACGATGATCATGCCGAGGACGATGCCGAGCACGACGTAGTTGAGGTTCATGATCTTGGCGAAATCCCAGCCCAGCGTCGGCTGCGCCGCCTTGCCCCAGTTGGCGAACATCGGGTCGAGGATCCAGCGCACGGCGCAGGCGATGCCGACGATGAAGGCCATGCCCGGCACGACGCCGGCGTAGTAGTCGAGGTGGCCTTCCTTCTTCGGCAGGACGAGCACCAGCACGCCGACGGCGGTGAAAAGGCCGCCGAGGATGTAGGCGAGCTGCGCCTGCCCGGCCTTGGTGCCGTCGAACTTGGAGGGCTTCACCGGCTTCGCCTCGGGCGCCGGCTGGCCTTCGGCGGCGGCTTTCTCGGCGGCGGCCTTGGTGTCGGCCGCATGTTTTTCGGCGGCCTGGGCATGCTCCTTGTAGGCGCCGGGATGCAGCCAGCCCTGCATGCCGTCGAGGGTGCCGGCGTTGTTCATCCAGCCCCACAGCAGCATGAGGATGCCGATGATCAGCAAGGCCGGGGATTTGTGGCTGTAGATCATGCTTTCCTCCTCTTGAGTGGTCGTTCGATGACGATTCTTCTTATTGTTGGGGCCTATTTCTACAACTCGCAGGCGAGCGCCACAACCTGATCGATTGAATAAGGCGATGAAAAAATTCTATGGATGATCTTGCGGCGGGCGCACGACGCTCACGCTGCACGCCGCTTCGGCCACCACCCGGGCCGAGACGCTGCCGAGGTAGCGGCGCAGGGCGGAATGGCCGCGCGCGCCGATGACGATGCGGTCGACATGGTGCGCCGCGGCGTAGGCGAGCAGGGCGCCGGCGGCGTCGGCATTTTCCTCCACATGGATGCGCAGCTGTTCCGCGCTCAGGCCGAGAGGATGCGCCCAGTGGCGCAGCCCGATCCGGGCGGCGGTCTGCTGGCCGTGCGCGATGTCCGGCGCCGATTCCTCGCCGAAGGGCTGCGGCGGCAGCACGGCGACGAGGGTGAGGCGCAGGTCCGGCTCGGCGGCCAGCGCCCGGCGCAGGGCGGTTCGCATCGCCTCGGCGAGGGCTTCGCGCCGGTCGCCGGGATCGACGGCCACCAGCACGTGGGGCGCGCGCGACAGATGCAGGGCCGGGGTGGGGGCGGCGCGCGGCGGCGCCCGCAGCGCCCGCAGCCAGCGCCGCGCGACGGCGAGCGGGCCGGCGCGATGCAGCCGGCCGGCGCGCAGGGAGAGGGGAATCTGCTCGGGGTGGGCGAGGTCGTGGGCGAGCTGCGCGGCGGTGGCATAGCGGGCCTCCGGGCGGAGCTCCAGGCAGCGCAGGATGACTTCCTGCAGCCAGGGCGGCAATCCGGGCTTGAGCGCGCGCGGCGGCGGCGGATCGACGTAGAGGCGCCGCCGCATCCCGCCGCGCGTCGTCGGCGCGCCGAAGGGCAGCTTTCCGGTCGCCAGCTGATAGGCGATGACGCCGAGCGCGAACAGGTCGCTGCGCGGATCGCGGCGGTTTCCCGCCAGCTGCTCGGGCGAGATCGTCGCGCCGGTGCCCGCCGGCAGGGCGAATTCTTCCTCGACCAGGTCGGGCAGTTCGCCGTGGCGGGCCAGGCCGAAATCGATCGGCACGGCCGTGCCGTCGGCGCGGAACAGCACGTTGGCCGGCTTCAGGTCGAAGTGGATGACGTTCTGCCGGTGCAGGTCGTGCACGGCCGCGGCGACCGCGCCGGTCAGCCGGGCGACTTCGCCGGCCTCCAGGGGCGCGCGCGCCGCGCGGTCGGCCAGCGCCTCGCCTTCGATGCGTTCCATGACCAGCCACGGCGCGCCTTCCTCGTCGCCGCTGGCGACCAGCGCCGGCGCATGCGGGCCCCGCAGCCGGCCGAGGATCATGCGTTCCACCTCGAAGCCGACCAGGCAGCCGGGGTGGCAGCCGAAGCCCAGCTTGGGCACTTTCATCAGGAGGGGAAAGGGCACCGGCGCCGCGGCGTCCGCCGCATCGACCGCGTAGAGGCGGGCCATGCCGCCTTCGTGCAGCAGGCCGCGGATGCGGAAGCCGCCAACCGCCGTCCCCGCCGGCAGCGGGCCTTCTCCCAGGCTCACTCTCCCTCCAGCAGTCGCCATGCCAGCCTCTCCGGCAATCCGGCATCGAGAATCTTCCTCGCCGCCGCCTGGACATCATAAGGCACGCGGAAATGCGTGAGCGTGCCGGCGCCCGCATCGTGGAGGGCGTAGCAGGCGGCGGGATTGCCGTCGCGCGGCTGGCCGACGGAACCGACGATGGCCAGCCAGCGGCGAAAGTCGCTGAGCGGCAGCGGCACGCCCGGCACCGGCGCGAAGTCGCGGATCGCCCCGCCGGGCATCGTGAAGTAGAGCTGGGGATGGTGCACATGGCCGACCAGGACGACGCGCGCGGGGGTGGCGGCGAAGGCCTGCGCGGCCTCCCGCGGGCCGGTGATGTAGGTCCATGCTTCCGGCCGCTCGGCGCTGGCGTGCACCAGCAGCCGGTCCGTCTCCGCCACGGCGAGCGGCAGGCCGGCGAGGAACGCCCGCTCGTGCGGGCCGAGCCGCTCGCGCGTCCAGTAGATGGCGTCGCGCGCCGCGAAGTGCATGGCGTCCAGCTGGCCGCCCAGGCAGGCTTCGTCGTGGTTGCCGAGGACGGCCGGCGCGCCCGCGTCGACCAGGCCGGCGATGATGTCGAGGCAGGCGAGCGGGTCGGCGCCGTAGCCGATCAGGTCGCCGAGGAAGGCGAAACGATCCACGCCCTCGCGGCGGGCGTGCGCCAGGCAGGCCTGCAGGGCCTCGAGGTTGCTGTGGATGTCGGCGAGCAGGGCGGTGCGCATGGTGCGCCATCATGCCGCGCCGGCGCAGAAAAAAACAAGCCGGCGACAAGCGCCGGCTTTGAGCCGCCCAGGAGGGGGGTTGGGCGGTGAGGAGTAGTCGGTGGCCTCAGCAGGCCGGTTTGCCCGCCAGGCCGGATGCGGATTGGCGGCTGCGATGAACCCGCGAGGACGCCATGGCGAACTGGAACAGGTCCAGCGTCGATAATTGCGGATAGGCTGTCCGTGTCGTGCGGAACACCAGCCATTCCACCGGCAGGCCTTGCGGCGGCCGGGCCGCGAAGCAGGTTTCGACGCGCTGGTAGGCTTCGTCGAACAAAGCCCGCAGCTTGTGGTTCTTGCGACGTTCGTCGTGGTGGTTCATGAGCCATTCCCTTTTGCTGCCGTGTTTGCCTGATTTAACGACACGGGCCATGAAACATGAATAGGCCGGAAGATGAATCGCATGTAGGGGTTTTTCCTACATGGCGATCTCCCCGGGCCGGTGCGGGTGGCGCAGGAGGGGATCATGGCCGGGCCTCCGCTGCGGTATTCTTGCAAGCACGGCCTATCCCGAAGAACCCGATGGACAGCCACGCCAAACCCTCTCCGGCAGCGTTCCTGCAGACCCTGTTCAAGGCTGCCGTCGCCGCCGCCGCCCCGGCCGCCTGCCTGCCGCGCCATTTGCCGCCGCCGCCGCGCGGGCGCACCGTGGTGGTCGGCGCCGGCAAGGCCGCCGCGGCCATGGCGCGGGTCGTCGAAGACCACTGGCCAGGCGAATTGTCCGGCCTGGTGGTGACCCGCTACGGCCATGGCGTGCCCTGCGCGCGCATCGAAGTGGTCGAGGCGGCGCATCCGCTGCCGGACGAGGCCGGCCGCGCCGCCGCCGGGCGCATCCTCGCCGTCGCCCAGGGACTGACTTCCGACGACTTGCTGCTGGTGCTGATTTCCGGCGGCGGCTCGGCCCTGCTGGCCCTGCCCCACGAGGGCATCACCCTGGCCGACAAGCAGCAGGTGAGCCGCGCCCTGCTGAAGAGCGGCGCCGGCATCGGCGAGATGAATTGCGTGAGGAAGCACCTTTCCGCCATCAAGGGCGGGCGGCTGGCGGCGGCGGCTTACCCGGCGCGCGTGCTGACCCTGGCGATTTCCGACGTGCCGGGCGACGATCCGGCGGTGGTGGCTTCCGGCCCGACCGTGGCCGATTCCACCACCTGCGCCGATGCGCTGGCGGTCCTGGAAAAGTACCGCATCGCCGTGCCGCCCAGGGTGCGGGCGCTGCTCGCAACCGGCGCCGGTGAAACGCCGAAGCCGGGCGACCTGCGCTTCGTCCATGGCGAGACGCGCATCGTCGCCACGGCGCAGGCCTCGCTCGAAGCGGCGGCCGCCGCGGCACGCGCCGCCGGCGTGACGCCGCTGATCCTCGGCGATGCCATCGAGGGCGAAGCGCGCGAGGTGGCGAAGGCGCTGGCCGACATGGCGAAGTCCTGCGGCCGCCACGGCGCGCCGCTGCGGCCGCCCTGCGTGCTGCTCTCCGGCGGCGAGACGACGGTGACGGTCAAGGGGCAGGGACGCGGCGGCCGCAACGCGGAATTCCTGCTGGCCCTGGCGCTGGCCCTCGACGGCGCGCCGGACATCCATGCCATCGCCTGCGACACCGACGGCATCGACGGCACCGAGGACAATGCCGGCGCGGTGATGACCGACGACACCCTGGCGCGCGCCCGCGCCGCCGGGCTGGATGCCAAGGCAAGGCTGGCCGACAACGACGGCTACGGCTTCTTCGCGGCGCTGAACGATCTCGTCGTCACCGGGCCGACGCGCACCAACGTCAACGATTTCCGCGCCATCTACATCGAGGGGAGTTCGCGCTAACCCGCATGGCCGCGGGCCGGCGCAGGCAGTACGATACGAACTGGAGGAAACATGGGCTCACTTGAGGAACACCGTCAGCTCGACGAGGCCGGGATCGCGCGCCTCGTCGCCGGGCTGCGCCGTATCCTGGCGACTGACTCTTTGCTCGTCGCGCAGGAGGACCTCGTGCCCTACGAGTGCGACGGCCTCACCGCCTATCGCCAGCTGCCGCTGCTGGTGGCGCTGCCGACCAACGAGGAGCAGGTCGTCGAAGTGCTCAGGCTCTGCCACGCGCTGCGCGTGCCGGTGGTGGCGCGCGGCGCCGGCACCGGCCTCTCCGGCGGGGCCACGCCGGTGGCGCACGGCGTCGTGCTCTCGCTGGCGAAGTTCATGCGCATCCTCGACATCGACCCGATGGCGCGCACTGCGCGCGTGCAGCCGGGCGTGCGCAACCTCGCCATCTCGGAAGCGGTGGCGCCCTACGGCCTCTACTACGCGCCCGATCCCTCCAGCCAGATCGCCTGCACCATCGGCGGCAACGTCGCCGAGAACTCCGGCGGCGTGCACTGCCTGAAGTACGGCCTCACCGTGCACAACGTGCTGCGCCTGCGCGTGGCGCTGATCGACGGCACGCTGGTGGAGATCGGCAGCGAGGCGCTGGATTCCCCCGGCTACGACCTGCTCGCCCTGATGATCGGCTCGGAAGGCATGCTCGGCATCGTGCTCGAGGCGACGGTGAAACTGACGCCGAAGCCGCAGCTGGCCCAGGTGGCGATGGCCTCCTTCGACGACGTGGTGAAGGCCGGCAACGCGGTGGCCGAGATCATCGCCGCCGGCATCATCCCGGCCGGCCTCGAGATGATGGACAAGCCCGCCACGGCCGCCGTCGAGGACTACGTGCATGCCGGCTACGACCTGAATGCCGAGGCCATCCTGCTCGCCGAATCCGACGGCACGCCGGAGGAGGTGGCCGAAGAGATCGCCGCCATGCGCGCCGTGCTCGAGAAGAGCGGCGCCACCGAGATCCGCGTCTCGCGCGACGAGGCCGAGCGGCTGAAGTTCTGGGCCGGAAGGAAGGCGGCCTTTCCGGCGGTGGGCCGCATCACGCCGGACTATCTCTGCATGGACGGCACCATCCCGCGCAAGCACCTGGCGCGCGTGCTCACCCGCATCGCCGAGCTGTCGCGGGAATACGATCTCCGCTGCGCCAACGTCTTCCATGCCGGCGACGGCAACCTGCACCCGCTCATCATGTTCGACGCCAACAAGCCGGGCGAAGTGGAGCGCGCCACCGGCTACGGCGGCAAGATCCTCGAACTGTCGGTCGAGGTCGGCGGCACCATCACCGGCGAGCACGGCGTCGGCATCGAGAAGATCGGCCAGATGTGCGCGCAGTTCACGCAGGAGGAACTGGCCGCCTTCCACGGCGTCAAGGCCGCCTTCGACGCGCACACCCTGCTGAATCCCGGCAAGGCCGTGCCGACGCCGCGGCGCTGCTCGGAATACCGTCTGACGGGCTCGGCCAAATGAACGCAAAGCCATTAACCACAGAGGCACAGAGACACAGAGAAGCCCAAGGTCCTGTTTTTCTCTGTGCCTCTGTGTCTCTGTGGTGAAAAAGGTTTTATTGAATGAGTGATCTGACCGAACAATTCCGCGAGCGCGTGCTCGCCGCGGCGGTGGACAAGGCGCCGCTGCGCATCCGCGGCGGCGGCACGAAGGATTTCTACGGCAATGCGCCGGCGGGCGAGTTGCTCGACACAACGGGCCACGCCGGCCTCGTCGCCTACGAGCCGACCGAGCTGGTGGTGACGGTGCGCGCCGGCACGCGGCTGGCGGAACTGGAGGCGGCGCTGGACGAAAAAGGCCAGATGCTGGCCTTCGAGCCGCCGCACTTCTCCCCTCTCCCCGCCGGGGAGAGGGGCAGGGGGAGAGGGGAAGCGGGCGGTCCGGCCCTCTCCCCCAACCCCTCTCCCGCGAGCGGGAGAGGGGAGCTTGGTGCGACGGTCGGCGGCTGCGTCGCCGCCGGACTCTCCGGCCCGCGCCGCGCCGCGGCCGGCGCGGTGCGCGACTTCGTCCTCGGCGTGAAGCTGCTCGACGGCAAGGGAGAAATTCTCAACTTCGGCGGCCAGGTCATGAAGAACGTCGCCGGCTACGACGTCTCGCGCCTGATGGCGGGCGCGATGGGCACGCTCGGCCTGCTGCTGGAAGTCTCGCTGAAGGTGCTGCCGAAGCCGCCGGCGGAAGCCACGCTGCGCCTGGAACTGCCGCAGGACCAGGCCATCGAGACGATGAACCGCTGGGGCGGCCAGCCGCTGCCACTCTCCGCCACCTGCTGGAGCGACGGCCTGCTCACGCTGCGCCTGTCCGGCGCGCGCGCGGCGGTGGCGGCGGCGAAGGAGAGGATCGGCGGCGAAGCCGTCGCCGATGCGGAGGCCTTCTGGCGCGGCGTGCGCGAGCAGGAGGACGGCTTCTTCTCCAACGCGGCCGCGCTGTGGCGCCTGTCGCTGCCGGCGAAGACCGCGCCGCTCTCATTGCCGGGCGAACCGCTCATCGAGTGGGGCGGCGCCCTGCGCTGGCTGGCTTGCGACGGCCCGGCCGCGGCCGTGCGCGAGGCGGCGGCGCGGGCCGGCGGGCATGCCACGCTGTTTCGCGGCGGCGACCGCAGCGAGGGCGCGTTCCATCCGCTGCCGGCGCCGCTGATGGCGATCCACCGCAACCTCAAGCGCGCCTTCGACCCGCAGGGCCTGTTCAACCCCGGCCGTCTGTACAAAGAGTTCTAAGCCATGCAGACGAATCTCGCCGACTTCATCCGCGGCACGCCGGACGGCGACACCGCCGACGCCATCCTGCGAAAGTGCGTGCACTGCGGCTTCTGCACCGCCACCTGCCCGACCTACCAGCTGCTCGGCGACGAGCTCGACGGTCCGCGCGGCCGCATCTACCTCATCAAACAGATGCTGGAAGGCGCCGCCGTCACCGAGAAGACCCAGCGCCACCTCGACCGCTGCCTGACCTGCCGCTCCTGCGAGACGACCTGCCCCTCCGGCGTCGAGTACCACCGCCTGGCCGACATCGGCCGCGCCGTGGCGGCGGCGCGCGTGGCGCGTCCGCTCGGCACACGCTTCTTGCGCTTCGCCCTGCGCGAGGGTCTCACCCGCGCCTGGCTGTTCGGCCCGGCCTACTGGCTCGGCCAGTTCTTCCGCCCGCTGCTGCCGGCATCCTTGAAGGCCAAGCTGCTGCCGCGAAAAAAGTCAGTCGCGGCGGCACGGCGCACGCACCCGCGCAGGATGCTCATGCTGGCCGGCTGCGTGCAGCCCGCCATGTCGCCGAACATCAACGGCGCGACGGCGCGCGTGCTCGACCGGCTCGGCATCGCGACGATCGAGGCGGAGGGCGCCGGCTGCTGCGGCGCCGTGCGCCTGCACCTCGACGACCACGCGGGCGCGCGCGCGGATGCGCGGCGCAACATCGACGCCTGGTGGCCGCACCTCTCGGCAGGTGCCGAGGCGATCGTCGTCACCGCCTCCGGCTGCGGCGCCCACGTGCGCGACTACGCCCATCTGCTCGCGCACGACCCGGCCTATGCGGCCAAGGCAGCACGGGTCACGCTGCTCGCGCGCGACATCGCCGAGGTGCTGGCGGGCGAGCAGGCGGCGCTGGCGGCGCTGCTGCAAAAGTCAGTCCCGGCGACACGGCGCAAGGTCGCCTTCCATTCCCCCTGCTCGCTGCAGCACGGCATGCGCGTGCGCGGCGCCGTGGAATCCCTCCTGCAGGCGGCCGGCTTCGAGTTGACGCCGGTGGCGGATGCGCATCTGTGCTGCGGCTCGGCCGGCACCTATTCCGTCCTGCAGCCGGAACTCTCGCTGAAGCTGCGCGACAACAAGCTCGCCTGTCTTTCGGCCGGCGCGCCGGCGGCCGTCGCCAGCGCCAACATCGGCTGCATCGCGCATCTGCAATCCGGCACGTCGACGCCGGTGTCGCACTGGATCGAATTGCTGGATCAACGACTGGAGAGCTGAGATGGAGCTGAACGCGCAGGCGAAGAACTACGACGATCTCTTCAACACCTTCCGCTGGAACGCGCCGGCACGCTTCAACATGGCGCGGGCCTGCTGCGGCCGCTGGGCGGAGGACCGCTCGCGCTTCGCCCTCTACTACGAGGACGAGGCCGGCCACACGCAAGCCTGGAGCTTCTGGGACATCCAGACGGCGGCCAATCGCCTCTCCAACGTGCTGCATGCGCTGGGCGTCATGCGGCGCGACCGCGTCGCCATCGTCCTGCCGCAGCGGCCGCAGACCGGGGTCAGTCACATCGCCTGCTACCAGATGGACGCCATCGCGCTGCCGCTCTCCCACTTGTTCGGCCCCGACGCGCTGGAGTACCGGCTGGCGAATTCCGAGGCCTGCGTCGCCATCGTCGACGAATCCACCCTGCCCAAGCTGTGGGCGGTGAAGGACAGGCTGCCGCACCTGCGCCACATCATCGGCGTCGGCGGGGCGAAAGAGGCCGGCGTGCACGACTGGGACACGCTGCTCGCGCGCGCCTCGCGCCGCTTCCAGTGCGTCGACACCGCCGCCGACGACCCGGCCGTGATCATCTACACCAGCGGCACGACGGGCAACCCGAAGGGCGCGCTGATGGCGCAGCGCACCCTGCTCGGCAACCTGTCAGGCTTCGCCTGCTCGCACGACTTCTTCCCGCAGCCGGGCGACATGTTCTGGTCGCCCGCCGACTGGGCGTGGACCGGGGGCCTCTTCGACGCGCTGCTGCCGACCTGGCACTACGGCATGCCGATCCTCGGCTACCGCGGCCGCTTCGACCCGGAGAAGGCCTTCTGGCTGATCGAGAAGTACGGCGTGAGGAACGCCTTCCTCTTCCCCACCGCGCTGAAGATGATGATGAAGGCGGTGCCCACGCCTGCGGCGCGCTACGACGTGAACCTCCGCACCATCATGAGCGGCGGCGAGGCGGTGGGCGAGACGGTGTTCCGCTGGGCGCAGGAGCAGCTCGGCGTCAGCATCAACGAAATCTTCGGCCAGACCGAGATGAACTACGTCGTCGGCGGCTGCGCCGCGGCGTATCCGGCCAGGCCCGGCGCCATGGGGCGGCCCTATCCGGGCCACCGCGTCGCCGTGCTCGACGACGCCGGCAACGTGCTGCCGCCGGGCGAGGTCGGCGAGGTCTGCGTGCAGCGCGCCTGCAACGGCGAGCCCGATCCGGTGTTCATGCTCGAATACTGGAAGAACCCGCAGGCGACGGCGGAGAAATACATCGGCGAGGGACTCAACGCCTGGGGCCGCACCGGCGACCTGGCGAAGATGGACGAGGACGGCTACCTCTGGTATCAGGGCCGCGCCGACGACGTCTTCAAGAGCGCCGGCTATCGCATCGGCCCCTCGGAGATCGAGAACTGCCTGGTCAAGCACCCGGCGGTGGCCAACGCCGCCGTGGTCGGCGCGCCCGACGAGACGCGCGGCACCATCGTCAAGGCCTTCATCGTGCTGCAGCCGGGCCGGCAGCCCTCGGGCGAACTGGAGGCGGAACTCGCCGCCCACGTGCGGCAGTATCTCGCCCCTTACGAGTACCCGAAGGCCATCGAGTTCGTCGACAGCCTGCCGATGACCACCACCGGCAAGGTGCAGCGGCGCGTGCTGCGCCTGCGGGAAGAGGAAAAATTCAAGGATCGGCCGTAGGTCGGCCTGAAGGCCGACCTGCGGGTGGTGGGACGTGCTACATTCGGGCCAGACAAAACATCAAAGTTGCTGCCCCATGGCTTTCAGCGTCGAAACCTGCGCCGCCCAGCACATCGGCGACCGCCAGGAACAGCAGGATCGGGTCGGGCTGCTGCCCAATCCGAAGCGGCCCGGCATGCTCATCGCCGTGCTGGCCGACGGCATGGGCGGCCACAGCGGCGGCGCCATGGCCGCCGAGCAGGTCATCCTCAAGGCGCGGCAGAATTTCGACAACTACGGACCGGCCGACGAGACGCCGCAGGAACTGCTGCGCTCGATCATCGACGAGGCCCATGTCGTCGTCAAGCTGACGCGCTTCACCAGCGAGCAGGATCCGCACACCACCGCCTGCGTGCTGCTGTTCCAGCCCGGCCGCGTCGACTGGGCGCACTGCGGCGATTCGCGCATCTACCATTTCCGCGGCGACAAGCTGGTCAGCCGCAGCTCCGACCACTCCTACGTGAACGAGATGCTGAAGAAGGGCTATCTCACGCCGGAGCAGGCCGAGCACCATCCGCAGAAGAATGTCCTGCTCGGCTGCCTCGGCTCGGAGCGCGAGCCGACCATCGATTACGGGGAAGCCGTGCCGCCGCAGGCGGACGACATCTTCCTGCTCTGTTCCGACGGCCTGTGGGCCTACTTCACGGATGCCGAGCTGGGCGGCGTGCTGGCCGCCCATCCGCCGCGCGGCGCGGCGGAAATCCTCATCCGGCGCGCGCGCGAGCGGGCCCAGGGCCACGGCGACAACTGCTCGCTGGTGATCGTCAAGCTGGTGGAAAAAAAGGCCGAGGCGAAAGCGGCGCCGGCCGGGGCTAGCGCGGCTCGGCCGGCACCCCCTCCGTCCAGAGCGTGAAGCAGAAGGTCGCGCCGCGGCCGGGCTCCGACTCCGCCCAGACGCGTCCGCCGTGGCGCTGCACGATGCGCTGCACGATGGCGAGGCCGATGCCGTTGCCCTCGAAATCGCTCGGCGAGTGCATGCGCTGGAAGGGCGAGAACAGCTTCGCCGCGTAGCGCATGTCGAAGCCGACGCCGTTGTCCTGCACGTAGAAGAAGGCCTTGCCGTCCCTTTCCCGTCGGCCGAATTCGATGCGGGGTTCGGAGATCCTGCGCGTGTACTTCCAGGCATTGCCGAGCAGGTCTTCCAGGACAATCCGCATCAGGCCGGCATCGGCCTTCACCGTCAGGCCGGAAGCCACCCCGGCGATGATGCCCCGCTGCGGCTCTTGGCCGCGCAGGCGCCCGATGGCGTCGCGGGCGATGGCGCCCAGGTCGGTTTCCGCCAGCCGCATGCCGGCGCGGCAGATGCGCGAGAGCCTGAGCAGGTCGTCCATCAGGCGGCCCATGCGTTCGCTGGCGGCGATGATGCGCTGCAGCTTGTCCTTGTCGTCATCGTCGAGGATGGCGCCGGCATCCTCGAGCAGGATGCGGGAGAAGCCGTCGAGCGCCCGCAGCGGCGCCCGCAGGTCGTGCGACACCGCATAGCAGAACGATTCCATTTCCCGGTTGGCCTCCTCCAGCTGCTGCGTGCGCTGCCGCACCCGGACTTCCAGCTCGGCGTTGAGCCGGCGCGTCTCGTCGACGGCGGCCTGGCGCGAGAGGGCCAGCGCGAGGTATTCGGCGACGGTCAGGGCCAGGCGAACCTCGTCCGGCTGCATTGCGTGCGGGGCGTCGAAATACAGCATGAACTTGCCGAGCAGGCGCCCCTGGTGGGCGATCGGGATGAAGGCCAGCGAGGCGATGCCTTCCTCGCCCAGCAGCGGCAACAGGGCATGGAGACTCGGCTCCTGCCGCGGATCGAAGGCGAGGATGGGCTGGGCGTCGCCGTCGTTGGCCGCCCACGGCGAATGGCCCTCGACGGCGGCACGGTAGCGATCGGAGAGGTTTTCCCAGGCGGCGAAGCGCATGGTGCCGCCGGCGTCGAAGAGCAGCACGGCGGCGCGATCGGCGCCGCAGATCCAGCGCAGGGCCTGCAGGGCCTCGGGGAAGACGGCCTCGACGACGGGACACTGGTTGATGGTTTCGGCCAGGGCGTGCAGGGCGCGCAGCTCGCGCAACTGGCGCTCGACGGCGGTTTCCGCGGCAAAGGCGCTGCGCTGGGGCGAAGACGACTGCAAAATTCCTCCCTGGCCGGCGATGCCGTCTTTCGGGACGTTGCCGGAATGCTTCGTGTCAGGGATCGCGGCTTCGAATCGCTGCCCGGCCCCGCTTGTTGGTGACGGGAATCTTACAGAAGAAAGCGCGGGGATTTTCGCGGCAAGCCGATCATAGTTTTTTTGGGAGGTGCTTATGATACGGGCCGGAATGCTTGCAAGCAGTTCTTAACCCAGCCAGCGCCGGCGCCAGAAAATCGTCACCATCACCAGGGCGATCGCGCCCATCATGCCGAGCGCGACGAGAAAGCCCCCGCTGTCGGCAATCAGGGGCATGTTGCGGAAATTCATGCCGAAAATGCCGGCGATCAGCGCCGCCGGCATGAACAGGGTGGTGATCACGGTGAGGATGCGCACCTCCATGTTCACCCGGTTGGAGACGCTGGACAGATAGATGTCGAGCATGCCGGCGATGAGGTCGCGGATGCCTTCCAGCGATTCGATGACATGCACGGCGTGGTCGTAGATGTCGCGCAGGTAGGGCTGCGTTTCCGGCTTGAAGAAGCGCTGGTCGGCGCGCGTCAGGCTGTTGATGACCTCGCGCAGCGGCCAGATGGCGCGACGCAGCGACAGCGCTTCGCGCTTGATCTCGTGGATTTCCTTGAGCAGGGCCGGCGTGGCCTGCTGCAGCAGCCTGTCCTCCAGCGCCTCGGTGCGCTCGGTGAGCTGCTCCAGCACGGTGAAATAGCGGTCGACCAGGATGTCGAGCATCGAATAGGCGAGGTAATCGGCGCCGAGCCTGCGGATCTGTCCCTTGTCGGCGCGCAGGCGCTCGCGCAGCGGATCGAAGGTGCCGGTCGGCCGCTCCTGGAAGGTCAGCACGAAGTCCGGGCCGAGGACGATGCTCAGCTGGTCCGAGCCGATGACCCCCTTCGCGGCGTCGTAGTCGAAGAAGCGCGCGACGATGTAGAGATAGTCGCCGTAGTCGTCCACCTTCGGCCGCTGGTCGGTGTTGAGGATGTCCTCCAGCACCAGCGGATGCAGCCTGAAGCGGTGGCCGATTTCCGCCATCACCTCGGGTTCGTGCAGGCCGTGCACGTTCAGCCACAGCGTGCCCGGCGCCCGCGCGTGATCGCGCGATTCCGCGATCGAGGCGAAGCGGTTTTCCCGCAGCGCGCCGGCGTCGAACTCGAACAGGGTGATGTCGGGCCGCGCCGTGCGCTTCTCGCCGAGGTGCACCAGCGCCCCGGGCGCCAGGCCGGTTTTTTGCGAACGGAGCTTGCGGTTTTTTTTCATGCTGGAAACTCCTCCAAGGGGCGCCGGCAACCTACCCACGGCGCACCGGATTTAAGTATGATTGCCGTTTGCCGTCAAGGGCCGCGGCCCGGGCGGCCGCCCATACCAAAATTATCGCGAACAAGGGGGGAAGTGCCATGCCGCTGGTCATAGGCGTGCCGAAGGAAACGGCAGCGGGCGAGAAGCGCGTTGCCAGCGTTCCGGAGGTCGTTGAAAAGCTCATCAAGCTGGGGTTTGCCGTCGCCGTGCAGTCCGGCGCCGGCGATGCCGCCAATTGCAGCGACGACAGCTACCGCGCCGCCGGCGCCGAGGTGGTGGGCGACGCCGCCGCGCTGTGGGCGAAGGCCGACATCGTCTTCAAGGTCGCCGTGCCGACCGCCGAGGAAGTCGGCCTGATGCGCGAAGGCGGCGTCCTCGTCGGCTTCGTCTGGCCGGCGCAGAACCCCGAGCTGATGCAGCAGCTCGCCGCCAGGAAAGCCACCGTGCTGGCCATCGACGCCCTGCCGCGGCAACTCTCGCGTGCCCAGAAGATGGACGCGCTGACTTCCCAGGCCGGCGTCGCCGGCTACCGCGCCGTGATCGAGGCCGCCAACGCCTTCGGCCGCTTCTTCAACGGCCAGATCACCGCCGCCGGCAAGGTGCCGCCGGCCAAGGTCTTCATCGCCGGCGCCGGCGTCGCCGGCCTCGCCGCCATCGGTACCGCCGCCGGCCTCGGCGCCATCGTGCGCGCCAACGACACCCGCGCCGAAGTGGCCGACCAGGTCGTTTCGCTGGGCGGCGAATTCGTCAAGGTCGACTACGAGGAGGAAGGCTCCGGCGGGGGCGGCTACGCCAAGGTGATGAGCGAAGGCTTCCAGCAGGCCCAGCGCGAGATGTACGCCAAACAGGCCAGGGAGGTCGACATCATCATCACCACCGCGCTGATCCCCGGCAAGCCGGCGCCGCGGCTGATCACCGCCGAGATGGTGCAGTCGATGCGCCCGGGCAGCGTCATCGTCGACATGGCCGCCGAGCGCGGCGGCAACTGCGAGCTGACCGAGCCGGGCCAGGCGGTGGTGAAGCACGGCGTCACCCTCATCGGCTACACCGACCTCAATTCGCGCCTGGCCAAGCAGTCCTCGACGCTGTACGCCACCAACCTGTTCCGCCTGATGGAGGAACTGTGCAAGGCCAAGGACGGCACCATCGACGTCAACATGGACGACGACGCCATCCGCGGCCTCACCGTGATCAAGGAAGGCAGCATCACCTGGCCGGCGCCGCCGCCCAAGCTGCCCGCCGCGCCGCCGGCGAGCAAGCCCGCCGCGGCCCCCGCCGCCAAGGGCGGCCACGGCCACGGCGCGGGAGAGCCGATGGCCGGCAGCACGCTGGCGATCATGTTCGGCGTCGCCGCCGCGCTGTTCTGGCTGATCGGCGCCTACGCGCCGGCCTCCTTCCTCGGCCACTTCACGGTGTTCGTGCTGGCCTGCTTCATCGGCTACATGGTGATCTGGAACGTCACGCCCTCGCTGCACACGCCGCTGATGAGCGTCACCAACGCCATCTCCAGCATCATCGCCATCGGCGCGCTGGTGCAGATCGCGCCGCCGCTGGTCGATGGCGGGGCCGGGCGGCCGGATACGCTGATCCGCTGGCTGGCGGTAGTGGGCATCGCGCTCACCGCCATCAACATGTTCGGCGGCTTCGCCGTCACCCGCCGCATGCTGGCGATGTTCCGCAAGTAAGGAGCGACGAGACATGACTTCCAGCCTCACCACCGTCGCTTACCTCGGCGCGACCATCCTCTTCATCCTCAGCCTCGGCGGCCTCTCCAACCCGGAGACCTCGCGGCGCGGCAACCTCTACGGCATCATCGGCATGACCATCGCCGTGCTCGCCACTGTGCTCGGCCCGCGCGTCGCCGCCGCCGGCATCCCCTGGATCGTCGCCGCCATGGTGGTCGGCGGCGCCATCGGCCTGTACGCCGCGCGCGCCGTGCAGATGACGCAGATGCCGGAACTGGTGGCGATCATGCACAGCCTGGTCGGCCTGGCCGCCTGCCTGGTCGGCTTCGCCAGCTACGTGGACACCTCGATCCAGTACACCGGCGCCGAGAAGGCCATCCACGAGATCGAGATCTACATCGGCATCCTCATCGGCGCGGTGACCTTCTCCGGCTCGGTGATCGCCTTCGGCAAGCTCTCCGGCAGGATCGGCGGCAAGCCGCTGCTGCTGCCCGCCCGCCACTGGCTCAACCTCATCGGCCTGCTGGTGGTGATCTGGTACGGCCGCCAGTTCGTCATGGCGCCGACGGTGGAGGCCGGCATGACGCCGCTGATCGTCATGACGGTGATCGCGCTGCTGTTCGGCATCCACATGGTGATGGCCATCGGCGGCGCCGACATGCCCGTCGTGGTGTCGATGCTCAACAGCTACTCCGGCTGGGCGGCGGCGGCCACCGGCTTCATGCTGTCGAACGACCTGCTCATCGTCACCGGCGCGCTGGTGGGATCGAGCGGCGCGATCCTCTCCTACATCATGTGCCGCGCCATGAACCGCAACTTCATCAGCGTCATCGCCGGCGGGTTTGGTACAGGTGGGGGGGCACCGGCGGCGGCGAGTGGAAGCCAGCCGGCCGGAGAAGTCAGTCCCGTCAGCGCGGCGGAGACGGCGGATCTCTTGCGCGAAGCCAGGAACGTCATCATCGTGCCGGGTTACGGCATGGCGGTGGCGCAGGCCCAGCACACGGTGTTCGAGATCACGAAGCACCTGCGCGAGAAGGGCGTCAACGTGCGCTTCGGCATCCACCCGGTGGCCGGCCGCATGCCCGGCCACATGAACGTGCTGCTGGCGGAGGCGAAAGTCCCCTACGACATCGTGCTCGAGATGGACGAGATCAACGCGGACTTCCCCGACACCGACGTCGCCATGGTGATCGGCGCCAACGACATCGTGAACCCGGCGGCGCAGGACGACCCGACGAGCCCCATCGCCGGCATGCCGGTGCTGGAGGTGTGGAAGGCGAAGACCTCCATCGTCATGAAGCGCTCGATGGCCTCCGGCTACGCCGGCGTGGACAACCCGCTCTTCTACAAGGACAACAACCGCATGCTGTTCGGCGACGCCAAGAAGATGCTCGACGAGGTGCTGGTGGCGCTGAAGGCCTGAGCGGCGGGCTTGCCGAGGCATGCCAGGCCGGGCCCCGCCCGGCCTTGTTATTTGAGGCATCAAGGACCAAAATGGATTCATGGATGCCCTCGGCAGGATGCGTGTCCTCGGCTTCAGGAAATGGTACGAGCGCCAGCTCGTCGAGAGCCACCTTTACCTGACGAGCTGTTTCCTCGGCATCATCGCCGTGGCGGCTTCCCTCGAGCTGTTCGGCGCGCGCAAGGGATTCGGCGGCGCGATGCTGGCGCTGGCGATCGGACTCGGCGGACTCTGGGCGGGCCTGTTCGGCTGGCGGCGCTACAGGCGCATCATGCTGGTGGCCGAGCATATCGGCGACCATGCCCACTGCCCAGCTTGCGGCGCCTACGCCAAATTCAGCGTGGTGGAGGCCGGCAGGGCCCTGCACGAGGAACCCGCCAACATCGAGAATCCCGAGGAGGTCTGGCTCAGGGCGCGCTGCCGCAAGTGCGGCAACGAATGGGTGATCTGAAGAGGCGATCCCTGCCGGGCGGGTTCATGGCTGCCCAAAAGTCAGTCCCGGCGGGACGGCGCGGGATCAGGGCCCCAGACAGCCGCGACCGCGGTCGCCGAAGGAGCAGTCGTCCTCCCGGATGTGGCCGGGATAATGCGCCTCGAAGGCGCGGCAAAGCTCGGGCTTGAACAGCCACTGCCGGCCGTCCGGCGCGAACAGCCGGGTGTCGACGCGCGTCTCCCGCCCTTCGTAGAGCTCGAAGATCTGCGCCTCCTCCGGCGCGATGCCATTGCGGTGCAGGTGCTCGATCAGGCCGCAGATGGTGTCGGAGAGGTAGCGCTTGTGCTCCGAGTCGTCCTCGAAGATGCGGATGCGCGCCTCGTAGGCGTAGGGCAGGCTGCGGTCGTATTTCGATTTCGGCCCGAGAATCTTTTCGAGGATGCGCATGGCTGGCCTCCGCCGCTCGATGATGTCGTCCGTCCATGCTACTGCATTTTCGCCTAGCCCGGCACGCCGACGATGACGCTGGAGGCCTTGAACAGCGCGCTCGCCCTGGCGCCGGGCTTCAGTCCGAGCCGGCCGGCGCTTTCGTTGGTGATGATCGAGGCGATGGTGCCGCCGCCGGGCAGCTCGATGACGACCTCGCTGTTCACGGCGCCGGTCTGGACGCGGGCCACCGTGCCGGCCAGCCGGTTGCGCGCCGAGAGCCTGGCGCCTTCGCCGTCGCTCATGACGATGACGGACGAGGCCTTGATCAGGGCGAAGGCCTCGGCGCCCGGCTTCAGGCCGAGGCTGTCCGTGCTCTCGTGCGTGATGATGGCGACGATCGTCTGGCCGCCGAGGATTTCCAGCTCGATCTCGTCGTTGACCGCGCCCGCTTTGACGGCCGTCACCTTGCCGAGGAACTGGTTGCGCGCGCTGGTGTTCATCTTCATCCTCCTGATCAGGACCAGGTCGTCGGCGATGCCGCTCGCCTGCCGGCCGAGCTGCTCGACGAACTGGCGGTGCTCGCGCTCGATGAGGCGGAAGTTCGCCACGAGCTGCTCGCCGCGCCGCGTCAGGCGCGTGCCGCCGCCGCCCTTGCCGCCGGCGAGACGCTCCACCAGCGGCTCGCCGGCGAGGTTGTTCATGCTGTCGATGGCGTCCCAGGCGGCCTTGTAGCTCATGCCGATGGCCTTGGCGGCCTGCGTGATGGAACCGGATTCGGCCACTTTCGACAGCAGTTCGATGCGGCCGGGGCCGCCGAGGTTTTCCCCGCCGACGGTCATCCAGACCGATCCGCGCAATTCGATGGGCTTTTGCTTCCTGGCCATGGCTTCAGCTTCCGCTCGTTGGCTCAGGCGGGAAGCATATCGGCAAATGCTCGCATTGGCTGCATCCGGGCGGCCTCAGCCCCGGCTCTCCCAGTGCCGCACCCAATTCGGCGAACAGGAAGCGCTTCCATTTCAGGTCCTGCGTGTTGCGCGCGGCGAGCGGTCCGAAATAGGCGCCCAGCAGACCGGACACCTCCTCGCGGCCGGCGGCCCCGAGGTCCTGCCAGAGATGGCGCTCGCCGTGGCTGGCTGCGGCAACGGCGTGGGCCAGCCAGAGGGTGCGGCGGGAATCGGCCTCGGCAGACCGGTATGCCATCATCAGTTCGACCAGGCCGCGATGCGTCCGGGGAATGTTCCGTTCCTCCTCGGCCGTCCATTCCCGGGCCGCGGCTTCCGGAAAGCAGCATTCGCGGACTTCCCGCCACGCGCTTTGCGGCAGGCCGAGGCTGCGGGCAAACGGCGGCAACAGTCCCGCCCGGGCATTTTTCGCAACCCCGGCGACGACCTTGACCAGCAGATCCGCTGCCGCGCCGGGTTCAGTCCGCGGCGTCATGCAGCAACGCTTCCGAACAGTCCATTCCAGGGTCTGCGATCTGCCCGTCGCGCAGGCAATGCACGTGTTCGCCGAAAGCGGCGACATCGTCCTCGTCGTGGGTAATGAGCACCATTGGCACCTCGAGCCGGCGCTGCAATTCGTCCAGTTCGGCGCGCATGCGCACCCGCAGCGCCGGGTCGAGGGCGGCGAACGGCTCGTCGAGGAGCAAGGCGCGGGGGTGCGCCACGAGCGCGCGCGCCAGCGCCGTGCGCTGGCGCTGGCCGCCGGACAGCTCGTCGGGAAACTGATGGGCGAGGTGTTCGAGATGAAAAGCGCCGAGCCAATAGTCGACGGCCTCGTGGCGCATGCCCTGGCGCGGATTTAGCCAGCCGCCGGCGAGCCCGAAGCCGATGTTCTGCCGCACGGTCAGGTGGGGAAACAGCGCGTAGTCCTGGAAGAGATAGGCGACCTTTCGTGCTTGCGGCGCGAGGTCGATGCCGGCCCGGCTGTCGAAGAGCGTGGTGCCGCCGAGGCGGATGCGGCCGCTGTCCGGCCGCATCAGGCCGGCCACCGCCTTCAGCGTCAGGCTCTTGCCGGAGCCCGAGGGGCCGTAGATGACGATGCGCTGGCCGCTCGAACGCAGGCGCACGTCGAGATGGAAGCTGCGCTTGCCGGAGCGCAGCGTCTTGCGGATGTCGATCTCGAGTTCCATGTCCTTACCGGTTGGCAATGCGGCCGGGCGCCAGGCGACCCGCCGTCATCAGCACCGCGATGCAGACGGCAGAGGTGATCAGCACGAGCGTGTTTGCCACCTCGTCCTGCCCCGCCTGCACCGCCTCATACACCGCCACCGACAGCGTCTGCGTCTTGCCGGGGATGCTGCCGGCGATCATCAGGGTGGCGCCGAATTCCCCCAGCGCGCGGGCGAAGGCCAGCAGCACGCCGGCGAGGATGCCGCGCCAGGCGAGCGGCAGCGTCACGCGGAAGAAGACGCCGATCTCCGCGACGCCGAGCACGCGTGCCGCCTGCTCCAGCTGGCCGTCGACCGCCTCGAAGGCGGCGCGCGCCGGCTTGAACACCAGCGGGAAGGCGACGATGGTGGCGGCGATCACCGCGCCCTGCCAGGTGAAGATCAGGTTGATGCCGAAGCTCTCCTGCAGCCAGCTGCCCAGCCAGCCGCGGCGTCCGAGCACCACCAGCAGGTAATAGCCGAGCACCGTCGGCGGCATCACCATCGGCAGGGTCAGCAGGGTGTCGAGCAGGTCGCGGCCGGGGAAGCGCACCCGCGCCAGCAGCAGCCCGACGCCGACGCCGAGCACCAGGTTGAGCGCCGTGGCCCAGCCGGCCACCTTCAGCGAAAGTCCGAGCGCCGACCAGGCCATGTCCATTCGCTGTCGTCCGCGCCGCCTAGGGCCGGAGGAAGCCGTATTTGGCGAGGACGGCCTGCCCGGCCGGCGACAGGATGTAGGCGATGAGGCGCTTCGCCTCCTCGCCGCTCGGGCCGGCGGCGATGCGGGCGATCGGATAGGTCATCGGCACATCCACCGCCACGTTGAAGGCGACCTTGACCTTGTCCTTCATCACCGCCGCATCCGTGGCGAAGACGAAGCCGGCGTCGACTTCGCTGCGCACGACGTAGTCGAGCGCCTGGCGCACGTTCTGCGCCTGGATGATCCTGGGCTCGACCGCCGTCCACAGCTTCGCATTCTCCAGCGCGCGCCGGGCGTAGCGCCCGATCGGCGCGACGGCCGGATTGCCCATCGTGATGCGCTTCACGCCGGGCTGCGTGAGATCGCCGAGCGCACCCAGCGTGAGCCGGCTGTCCATGGGCAGGATCAGCACCAGCGCGTTGCGCGTGAAATCCCGGCGCTCGGCGATCAGGTTCTGCTTCTGCGCCTGGTCCATGGTCTCCTGGTCGGCCGAGGCGAAGACGTCGACCGGCGCGCCCTTGGCGATCTGCTGCAACAGCGCCCCGGAGGCGCCGAAGTTCAGCAGCACCCTGGCGCCGGGATGCTGCGCCTCGTAGCCGCGGGCGATCTCGCGGAAGGCGTCGGTCAGGCTGGCCGCCGCCGAGACGGTGACATCCGCCGCCCAGGCAGACGCATTGAAGAACACCATCGCAGCCACCAGGGGCCACTTGTTCAATCGAATCGACACCGTTTCACCTTGAAATGATCTGACGATACGTAATATACAACTGGATATAACGCATGGCAAGCGCGGCGGACGGCCGCGGCGGCGGCCCTACCAGTAGGATTCCGTGCTGATCTGTCCCGGCTCCTGGCGGCGGTGCTTGCGCAGGCCGCGCGCGGCGAGCGCCGCGGTGGCATCCGTCACCATCGCCGGGTTGCCGCAGAGCATGACGTGGGCCAGCGCCGGCTCGAGGGCGAGGCCGGCGCGCGCCTCCAGGCGGCCGTCGGCGATGGCCGCCGGGATGCGGCCGCGCAGGGCATAGTCGGCCGCCTCGCGGCTGAGGAAGGGGATGTAGGCGAAGCGCTTCGGCTGCGCCTCGGCGATGCGGGCGATGGCGCGGCGGTAGGCAAGCTCGTCGGCCGTGCGCGCGGCGTGCACCAGCACGACGCGCTGGAAGCGCTGCCACGGCTCTTCGGTCTTCAGGATCGACAGAAAGGGGCCGATGCCGGTGCCGGTCGCGAGCAGCCAGAGATGGATCGCCGGCGGCACCTCGTCGAGGACGAGGAAGCCGTTCGGGTTCGGCGCCACCTGCACGGCGTCGCCCGGCCGCAGCGCGGCCAGCCGCGGCGAGAGCGGGCCCTCCGGCAGCGTCGAAAAATAGAATTCGAGCAGCGGCTCGCCCGGGGCGTTGACGAAGGAGTAGGGCCGGCCGACGATCTCGTCGCCGATCGGCAGGCCGAGCTTGGTGAACTGGCCGGCGCGGAAGGGCGCGATCTTCGCCTCGACGCGCAGCGAATGCAGGCGCCCGCTCCAGTCGATGCGCTCGATCACGCGGCCTTCCACCCACTGCGCCATCGATCTCCTCCGCTTGACTCCCCTCTCCCGCGGGCGGGAGAGGGAGTGGGAACTACTTCCCCGTTTCGGGCTCCGTCTTCGGCAATCCGCCCAGCAGCGCCGGCACCGGCCGCTTCGGGCGGTGCGACGAGCGCTTCGGCTCGGCCGCCGCCGTCTCGCCGGCACTGACTTTCGGCTCGTAGGGCTGGCTCGGGTCGAAGTCGAGCTTGGGCAGCTTCGGCTGCGCCGGCTCGACGCGGCGCGGCTCGCGCCGCTCTGGCCGCTCGCGCTTCTCGCGCGGCTCGCGGCGCGAGGATTCCTTTTCGCGGCGCGGTTCTTCCTTGCGGCCGCCGCGGCCGCGCCGGCCCTTCTCGGCGGCGCCGTGGAATTCCGAATCCGGCTCGAAGCCCTCGATCGTCACCTGCTCGATGGTGCGCTTGATGAGCTTCTCGATCTCCGCCAGCTTGCCGCGCTCCTCGGCGCAGACCAGCGAGGTGGCGTCGCCCGAGCGGCCGGCGCGGCCGGTGCGGCCGATGCGGTGCACGTAGTCCTCCGGCACGTGCGGCAGCTCGTAGTTGATGACATGCGGCAGGTCGTCGATGTCGAGGCCGCGCGCGGCGACGTCGGTGGCCACCAGCACGCGCACCTTGCCGCTCTTGAAGGCCTCCAGCGCCTCGGTGCGCTGCTGCTGGCTCTTGTCGCCGTGGATGGCGGTGGCGTCGATGCCCTGGCGCTCGAGGTAGTGGGCCAGCCGGCTGGCGCCGAACTTGGTGCCGACGAAGACCAGCACCTGGCTGAGGTCGCCGCGCTTCAACAGGTGGGCGAGCAGCGCCCGCTTGTCGTCCTGCGCCACCGGGTGGATGCGGTGGGTAACGGTGTCGGTGAGGGCGTTCCTGCGCGCCACCTCGATCAGCACCGGCTGGCGCAGCATGCTGTCGGCGAGCCGCTTGATCTCCTCCGAGAAAGTGGCCGAGAAAAGCAGGCTCTGGCGCTCCTTCGGCAGCATGGCGAGGATGCGCTTGATGTCGGGGATGAAGCCCATGTCGAGCATGCGGTCGGCTTCGTCGAGCACCAGCACCTCGACGAAGTTGAAGCTCACGCTCTTCTGCTCGACGTGGTCGAGCAGCCGTCCCGGCGTGGCGACGACGATCTCGACGCCCTTTCGCAGCGCCTCGGTCTGCGGCTTGATATCCACGCCGCCGTAAACGACGAGGTCGCGCAGCGGGACGTACTTGCCGTAGGCCTGCACGCTCTCGTGCACCTGCATGGCGAGCTCGCGCGTCGGCGTGAGGATCAGCGCGCGCACCGGATGACGCGCCGGCGACGGGCTGGTGCTGGCGTGGCGGGCGAGGCGCTGCAGCAGCGGCAGCACGAAGCCGGCGGTCTTGCCGGTGCCGGTCTGGGCGCCGCCCATGACGTCCTTGCCGTCGAGGACGACGGGAATGGCCTGGGCCTGGATGGGGGTGGGTTCGGTGTAGCCGGCTTCGGCCACCGCCTTGAGCAGTTCGGGCAGCAGCCCGAGTTCTTCGAATTTCATGATGGTTCCTGTTCGGCCTGTGCTTTGCAGCATACCGGTTCAGGACACGAGATCGGGTTTGGGCAGCGGGGTCGGGATCGACCGGACGGGGTTTGCGAGCGCTAACCGGCAGAACGGCAAACCATGGGCATTATAGCGCAGACGGCCAGCCCGGCCGCTCATTCGCATGGAATGGCTTTAAACTGGTCCCTTCCGACAGCAAGGACACGGGCTCACGATGGGCAGGGTGGATCTCCAGCACCTGGTCGCTGCGGCGCCGCTCACGGCGCTCGACGAAGCGGCGTTTCGGCAGGTCAAGTACGAGGACTTTCGCCGCCCGACCACGGTCATCGGCTTCGCGGGCGTCGTGCTGGTCTTCTCCTTGTGGATCTGGGACTGGGCCATCGACGCGCGCCACGCCCCCGAAACCTTCTGGCTGCGCATCCTGCTCTCCGTTTCCATCCTGACCTATCCCCTGGCCCTGATGGCCGGCGTGCGCCGCTGGCTGCCGCTCGTCTTCTACGCCATGCTGGTCTGGCTGGAGGCGGTGTTCCTGCTGATCCTGCGGCGGCTCGACGGCGGCTCCGTGTATGGGATGGCCGGTTTCATGTTCTGGTTCATCGTGCCGCCCCTGATGAGCTTCATTCTGCCGCTGCGTGCGAACATCCTTGGCAACCTCGCCGTGCTGGCGGGTTCCAGCCTGCTCGCCGGACCCGCCGGCCTGCTGCCGGAAATGGATCTTCTGCGGCTGAATGCCATCCTCGTGCCGGCCTGCGGCATCACGGTCGCCGGCCACGTCATGATCGACCGGCTGCTGCGGCGCATCTACGAATATCGCTGGCAGGTGGAATGGCGCTCCGTGGCGATCGATGCGCTGGCCGAGGGCGTCACCATCATCCAGAACGGCGCGATCCGCTATGCCAACCAGGCGGCGGCGGCACTCGTAGGCCGTCGGCCCGACCAACTCGTCGGTGCGCAGCTGGCGGATTTTGCTCGCTTGGACGAGCAGACCGACTTGTCGCAGCCGCTGCGCATCGAGACGGGCGAGAAGGAGACCTGGGTGCGGATTGGCCGCTCGGCCATCCTCTGGCAGGGCCGGCCGGCAACCCTGGTGTCGGTGTCCGACATCACGAACCAGATGCGGGCCGACGCGGCGCTGCGAAGCTCCGAGCAGCGCTACCGCGAGGTGGTGGACAACGTCAGCGAAGGCATCATCGTCGTGCAGGACGAGGCGTTCGTGTTCACCAATCCGGCCGCTGCGAGCCTGACCGGCTATGAGCCGGAGGAAATGCGCGGTAGGCCTTTCGCCGACTTCGTCCATGCGGAGGATCTGGCGATGGTGGCCGAGCGCTATCGCCGGCGCCTCGCCGGGGAGCCGCTCGATCCGCGCTACGAGTTCCGCATCCTGAAGAAGGGAGGCGCAGCGATCTGGGCCCAGCTCTCCGGCGTGGTGATCCAGTGGAACGGGCGCCCGGCCAGCCTTTATTTCATATCCGATGTCGATGAACGCAAGCAAGCCGAAGCGGCGCTGCGCCATTCCGAAGAGCGCTACCGCCTGCTGGTGGACAACGCCAGCGAGGGCATCCTCATCTCGCAGCAAGGTATTCTGAGATTCATCAACCCGCGTATCGCCGAACTGGCCGGGCGCGAGGCCTCCGAGCTGGCCGGGCAGCCTCTGCTGCGTTTCGTCCATCCCGACGACCATCCAACCCTCTTCGAGCGCTACCGGCGGCGCCAGCGCGGCGAAGCCGTGCCACAGCACGAGGTGTTCCGGCTGCTGCGTCCCGATGGCGAGACAGTCTGGATCGAGTACAGCGGCGTCGACGTCGTATGGGAAGGCCGGCCGGCGGTTCTCTCCTTCCTCATCGACATCACCGAGCGCAAGCGCGCGGAGGATGATCTGCGCCGTTCGGAGGAGAACTACCGCCACGTCATCGAGAACTCGCCCGTCGGCATCACCATCATTCGCGGCAACGGCATGGTGCTGGCCAACAGGGCCCTTTGCCGGATGCTCGAGGAAACCGAGTCCGACCTCCTCGACAGATCGAGCTTCCTCTCGCTCGTGCACGAGGACGATCGGCCCATGATGCAGGATCACGCCGAGCACATCGCCCGCGAGCCGGAGGGCGGCAAGGCCGTGGTGAACTTTCGCGTCCTCACCCCAGGCGGCCGCGTCGTCTGGGTGGAGGGGAACACCGTGCAGGTGGAATGGGAGGGCAAGCCGGCGACGCTTTCCTTCATCCACGACGTCACCGAGCGGCGCCGGCTTGAGGAAGATCTCCGGCAGACGCTGGCGGAGCGGGAGACCATCTTGCAGAGCGCGCTGGTCGGCATCATCCACTCGAAGGATCGTTGCCACCAGTGGGTGAACCGCGCTTTCGCCGAAATGGTCGGCTACCGCCAGGAGGAAATCATCGGCCAGCCGAGCCGGCTGCACTTCCCCGACGAGGCGAGCTGGCGCCGCTTCGGCGAGGAGGCCTATGCCGTGCTGGCCACGGGCGAGGCCTTTTCGTCGGAATGGGAGATGGTGCGCCGGGACGGTACGCGCTTCTGGACGCACATCTTCGGCCAGAGCGTGATCCCGCGCGACCCGGCGCAGGGATCGATCTGGACGCTGGTGGACATCACCTCGCGCAAGCAGGCCGAGGCGGAGATCCGCGCCGCGCTGGAGAGGCAGAAGGAGCTGAGCGAGCTGAAGACGCGCTTCGTCTCGATGACCTCGCACGAATTTCGAACGCCGCTGGCGGCGATCCTCTCCTCGGCCGAGCTGCTCCAGCACTACGGCGAGCGGCTGCCGGCGGAGGAGAAGTTGGAGCTGGCCGGAAGCATCGGCCAGGCGGTGCGGCGCATGACGCACATGCTCGACGACATCCTGGTGATCGGTCGCGCCGAGGCGGACCGGCTCGGCTTCGCGCCGGCGCCGCTCGATCTGCGCGGTATCTGTGCCAAGGTCGTCGACGAGGCGGCGCTTGCCGCGCAGGTTGACGGCATGCGCGGCGAGCGCATCGTACTCAGGATGGCCGACGGCGAGATCGAGGCCTTGCTCGACGAGAAGCTGATGCGCCACATTCTCGGCAACCTGCTCTCCAATGCGCTGAAATACTCTCCTGACGACAGGCCAGTCGTCCTCGCCGTCGAGGCTGACGCGGCCAGTCTGCGTTTCACCGTCTCCGACGAGGGCATCGGCATTCCGCCGCAAGACTTGCCGCGTCTGTTCGAGACTTTCCACCGCGCTCGCAACGTCGGAAATGTTTCCGGCACCGGCCTGGGGTTGGCCATCGTGAAGAAGGCGGTCGAGCTGCACGGCGGCCGTGTCGAAGTGCAAAGTGCGCTTGGCGCGGGCAGCCGCTTCATCGTCACCCTGGAAAGAAAATCATGAGCGCCCGGCACGCCCGCCCGAAGAGGCGCCGGACAAGATCCGGTGTCGCGCAGCGGCGAACGACCGTCACCCCCTGTCTTGAGCAGGGGGCCGGACGGAGGGCGCTTCGGTGAGCCGAATACTGGTCATCGAGGATGAGGAGGCCATCCGCGCCAACCTGCGCCGTTTCCTGCGTCTGGAGGCCCACGAGGTGATCGAGGCAGCCGATGGCCGCGCCGGCGTCGAGGCGGCGCGCGCGCGGCCGCCCGACCTGATCATCTGCGATCTGATGATGCCGGAACTGGACGGCTTTGCCGTGCTGAGGGAGGTGCGCAACGATCCGGCCACGCGCCACGTCGCCTTCTGCTTCCTCACCGCCAGCGCTGAAAAGGCCACGCGCCGGAGCGGCCTTGCCCTGGGCGCCGACGCCTACCTGAGCAAGCCTTTCGAACTGGCCGAGATGCGCGCCGTGCTGGACCGCCTGCTCGACCTGCCGTCCCGAGGCGACTGACTTTCAGGGGCCGTGGTCGTCTCTTCGGTGCAAGCGCGCCGGGTCTGGCGGTAGCGCACCCGCTCCGTGCCGACGATGGTCACGGTTGCGTATTCAGCCATGGCGCCCGATCCTAAGAGAAGCTCCCGCGTGCACCCATCATGACGTCGTACGCGACGGCGACCAGCAGATAAGCCGCCGCCGCGCACAACCAGGTGAGCGCGATATCGTCCCGTCCGGCCGGTGAGAGCGGCGTCATTTTGCCGCGCTCCCGGCGACGGCCGCGACGAACATGGCGGGGGCGAGATCCTGACGCATCTCGGCGACGAGGCGGTCGACGCGGTGGTCCAGGGTGCGCGAGACGGTGACGCCGGTGCCACCGAAGTGCGGTGCGTGGTTGAGCATGCGCTCGAAGGATGCGGCGACGGTGTCGTCGCCGGGTTCCTGCGCCGCCATGGCGCTGCGGCCTTCGCCGCGCAGGCTGGCGTGGATCAGCTTCTCGGCGGCATCCGGCTCGCCGCGCACGACGGTGACGGCGGTGGGGCCGGCATAAGGCGCATGCTCGAGCAGGTTGGCGAAGCTCGTCAGCACGCCATCCCAGTAGGCGGCGTTGTCCTTCTGTGCGTAGATCATCTTGTCGAAGCTGTTCTCGACATTGTTCCAGTACGGTTCGCCGGCGAGGGCGGATTGCGAGAGTGCGGCGATCAGCGTGGCGGTAGCGATGCGTGTTTTCATGGCATGACTCCTTTCGTTGAGTTGGGCCCCGCTACGGGCGGGACTGGCCATTCCACAGGCAATCGTCGTGCCATCAAGAAAAATATTGTTAAAACAATAAGATGGAATTAAGTTGCGATTACGCCTGCTGCACGTGCGTTGGCGAATGCCGACAGTGCCCCGATTTTTCTTGGAAAATCACTCAAAAACAACGAATTGCAGTGTTGGCGTACACCAACGCAAAGACCGGACGGAAGAAAGCACCCCGACGGAAAACCACGACCGCAGGGGCGTTGAGGGAGGATGGCCCGGTTCAGGCGGCGGCCGGGCTCTCGCGCGACACTACCATCAGCCGCGGCGAGCCGGTCGCTTCGTCTTGCACGAGAATGGAACGCGATTCGAGGCGGCGCAGGCGGCCGTGGCGGTCGAAGATGCGGTAACGGGTGTCGCGCCCCTGGCGGTCGGTCAACACGCGCATGAACAGCTTGCGAACGGCGGAGCGATCGTCGGGGTGGATGTGCGAGAAGGAATCGCTGCCCGTCAAGGCGACGGCGGCGGGCAGCAGGCTGCATAGCGCCGGATTGGCGTACAGGCGGCGGCCGCCCGCGTCGAGGACGGCGATCAGATCGGGGCTAGCTTCCACCATGGCGAGGAATGCCCGGCTGCGGGTAAAGTTCGGCGCGGCCAGCCGCATCGGCCGCATGCTCCAGAATTGTGCCGGCATGGCGGGGCTCAGGCGGCTTCGGGCAGCGGGCGCGCAGCATCCTGCAGGATGCCGGCGAGCATGCCGAGCAGGTTCGACCAGGCCCGCTGCGAGGCTGCTGTGAAGGATTTCGCCAGTGCGATCTTCAGTGTCCACAACAGCGCATCGCCGATCATCTCGTAGTGCGCCGGACCGATGCCGCCGGCCTTGTGACAACGGCCGAGCTGGGCCAGCAGGGGCAGCAGCACGCGCGGCTGGCGCAGGCCGTACACGACGATGTCAATGGACTGTATCAGGCGCTGCGTCTGCGCTTCCGCCGAGCTGCCGAACCGCTGGCGCAGCGCGGGTTCGGCGAGGAACAGCCGGGTATAGAAAAGCCGCGCCAGCAGGCGTCCGTTCGGTCGCAGGCGGGCCCAATCGTTGCGGACGATTTCGATTTCATGCTTGTCCATGACGTCAATTCTCCTGAATGTGGATGATTCGATGGGACGCCGGGGAAATCGCAACAACCGTGCCAGGCATTCCTTTGGCTACTGAATCATGGACTTGGGAAGTCGGGCGGGATCGGCATCGAATCGCGTGCGTCGGACATTGCCAACACCCGCTCCGGTTCCACGATCCGGATCGTGGCATAAGCCGGCAGGCTCAAGTCTTGAAGCGGCTGGGATCGATCTGGTGCCGGTTGAGCAGGGTGTAGAAGTCGCTGCGGTTGCGCTTGGCGATGCGCGCGGCGTGGGTGACGTTGCCGGCCGACATCTTCAGCAGTTGCACGAGGTAGTCGCGTTCGAAGGCGCGGCGCGCCTCGTCAAATGAACCCATGTCCTCGCCGGGGCGGTTGAGGGCGCGCTCGACTAGGGCGAGGGGGACGATCGGCGTGGTGGACAGCGCCACGCACTTCTCGACGACGTTGAAGAGCTGGCGCACGTTACCTGGCCAGGCCGCCTTGAGCAGGACTTCCATCGCGTCGGAAGCGTAGCCGTTCACCTTCTTGCGGTACTTCTCAGCCAGCGCGGCGAGGAAGTGCTGCGCCAGCAGCGGAATGTCCTCGCGCCGCTCGGCCAGCGGTGGCAGGTTGAGGTTCACCACGTTGACGCGGTAATACAGGTCTTCGCGGAAGCGTCCCGCAGCGATCTCCGCGTCGAGGTCGCGGTGCGTCGCCGAGACGATGCGTACGTCCACCGGCACGCTGCGCGCGGCGCCGACCGGTCGCACTTCGCGCTCCTGCAACACGCGCAGCAGCTTCACCTGCAGCGACAACGGCATGTCGCCGATCTCGTCGAGGAAGACGGTGCCGCCCACGGCCTCCTGGAACAGGCCGCGGTGGTCGCGCGTGGCACCGGTGAAGGAGCCCTTGACGTGGCCGAACAGTTCCGACTCGAGCAGTTGCTCGGGAATCGCGCCGCAGTTGATGGCGACGAAGGCGGCGTCGCGGCGCGGGCTCCAGTCGTGCAGAGTCTGGGCCAGCAGTTCCTTGCCGCTGCCGGTGTCGCCGAAAATGAGCACGCTGGCATCGGTGGCGGCGACAATGCGCGCCTCGTCGAGCACCGACAGCATGAGCGGGCTGCGGGTGACGATCTGCGATTCCGTTAGGTCTGGCGAAGAGGCGTCCGCGGCCAGCGCCTTGCGCACTTCGGCTAGCAGCGCTTGTGCCTCGTAAGGCTTGGTGATGAAGCCGAACACGCCGCGCCGGGTCGCTTCCACCGCTTCGGGGATGGTGCCGTGCGCGGTGAGGATAATGACCGGCAGCATGGGATAGGTGCGGCGCACCGCGTCGAACAGTGCCAGGCCGTCCATACTCCCCATGCGCAGGTCGGTGAGCAGGAGATTTGGCTTTTCCGCGGCGAGCAGGGCAAGCGCGCGCTCGGCGCCGTCGGCGCTGAGCACGCGATAGCCCTCCTCGCGCAGCAGGATGCCGAGCAGGCGGAGCAGTGTCGGATCGTCGTCTACGATCAGGACAGATGGGGGGGATGCGTTCACGATTCGCGGCTTCGATATGCCGCGATTCTACCCCCGCCGGGCGCGTCAGAGCGGGAGGGCGAAATGGAAGGTGGCGCCGGTGTCCGGGGTGGCTTCCACCCAAACCTTGCCGCCATGCCGTTCGACGATGCGCTTGACGATGGCCAGTCCGACACCGGTGCCGGGAAATTCGGATTCCCTGTGCAGGCGCTGGAACAGGTTGAACAGCTTGTCGGCGTAGGCCATGTCGAAACCGGCGCCGTTGTCGCGCACGAAGCAGTGGACAGCGCCGTCCTCGACGCACGCGCCGATTTCGACGCGAGGCTGCGCGCGGCCAGCCGTGAATTTCAGGGCATTGGCGATCAGGTTGGCGAACACCTGGCGCAGCATGACGGCATCGCCCTGGACGGACGGCAGGGGCGCGACCTCGACGTGCGCGGCGGGGTAATGCTCGGCCTGTTCGCTGGCGATTTCCCGCGCCAGCCCATCGAGGTCGACGGCGCTGCGCTTGAGCGGCTCGCGTCCGGCGCGGGCGTATTCGAGGATGTCGTCGATGAGCTGCCCCATTTTCTCGGCGTTGCGGGCGATGCGCTCGAGCATGCGCCGTTGCTCGTCGTCGAGTCGCTCGCCCAGCGCTTCCTGGAGCAGGTGCGCGTAGCCGTTGAGCGCGCGCAGGGGCGCGCGCAAGTCGTGGGAGACCGAATAGGAAAAGGATTCCAGCTCGCGCAAGGCGCCTGTCAGTTCCTCCGTGCGCGCGGCGACGCGCTGCTCCAGCTCGGCATTCATGGTCTCGACCGAGCGCGTCCAGGCGCGCTGCTCGGCGGCATGCTGGCGGCGCCGGCGGTGGGCGAAGCCGATGCCCGCGACGCCGGCGATCCAGATAACGCCATGGCCGAGCGCCACGGCGCCGAGCGTGTTGCGGCTGGTTTCGCGGTAAGGGGCAAGCGGCACGCGGGTGGTGATGGCGCCCGCCAGTTGGCCGTCCTGGAAGGCCGCATGGCAGCCGAGGCAGGGCGCCGAGGCGAAGAAGGGCCGCATGGCGCGCAACTCCTCGCCATCTCCGGAGCGGACGATCTCGATGCGGTCGAGCCCGCCCGACAAAACGTCCAGCGCCCGGCTTTCCCAGGCATCGGCGGCATTGGCGGGATTCAGCGGCGCAAGCGAGACCACGCGCGAGCGCCCGCGGTTCAAGTCCGCCTGCCGCAATTGCACTTCGCGCAGGACGAAGGCGGGATTGAGCAGCGTCAGGCGCATGCCGTCCTGCGTCACGACATCCTTATGCGGATGCACCAGATAGGGGTCGCCGGGCAGTTTCTCGGTTGGCCTGACATAGACGCCGCCCTGGTCGACCAGCCAGTGGCGGTAGGCGTTGTCGCGATCGAGGATGGCCCGTGCTTCCTTCCTGGCCGTGTCGGCGACGCCCTGGTTTTCCTGCCAGAAGTACCAGGAAAAGGAACCCGCCACCAGCGTGCACCAGGCGAGCAGTGTCAGGATGAAGCCGCGTCGCAGCGACCGCTCGTCGCGTCCGGTTCTCTCTTCGGCGTCCATTTCGTCCCCCGCAGGATGATGCCCTCGGGCCCGCGGCATGGCAAGCCGCAGCGGACGAACCTGCCGCAGCGGACGAACCGCAGTGGACAGGCCCTAGGGCAGCATCGCCGTGACTTCGATCTCGATCTTGGCGCCGTCCTCGACGAAGCCGGCGACCTGCAGGGCGGTCATGGCGGGGAAGTGGCGGCCGATCAGCTCGCGGTAGGCGGCGCCGATCTCGGCCAGCCTGGCGTTGTACTCGTCCTTGTCGGCGAGATACCAGTTCATGCGCACGATGTGCTCGGGCCTGGCGCCGGCCTCGGAGAGGATGGCGACGATGTTGGCGAGGGCCTGGCGCACCTGGCCGACCAGGTCGTCGGTCTGGAACACTTCGTTGCCGTCCCAGCCGACCTGGCCGGCGACGAAGATCATCTGGCCCTGGGCGGTGACGCCGTTGGAGTAGCCCTTCGGCCGGGTCCATTCGGACGGGTTGAGCATTTGGATCATGAGTCTCTCCGTTGGTGGTTGTTGATGTCGAATTGTCCCTGCTGGAAGGCTTCCATCAGCCCGCGCAGGTCGTCGGGCACCGCCTGCGCGCGCTGCCGTTCGAGGTCCATGGCGACCAGCACGAAGCGCGCGCGCAGCCGCTCTTCCCGGTCGTGCCGGCACTGCACGGTGAACGCCATGGAACTGCGGCCGAGCCGCTCCAGCTTCAGCCCGAAGGTGATGATCTCGCCGATCTTGGAGGGCGCGACGAAGTCGCACTCGAGCCGGACGATGGGAAAGCCGAGGCGGCGCTCGGTGATGGTGTGGGCGTAGTTCAGGCACAGGCCCTGGTTGAACCAGTCCTCGACCAGGCCGTTGAACATGATGAAATACTGCGGATAGAAGACGATGCCGGCCGGATCGCAGTGCGAGAAGCGCACCAGCATGTCGCTGTAGAAGGTGTCGCCGAGGATGCGGGTGGTCTCTGTCATGGCTGTTGCCTGAGCTTGAAGCGTTGCAGCTTGCCGGTTTCGGTTCTGGGCAGCGCGTCGGCGAACTCGACGGCGCGCGGATATTTGTAGGGAGCGATGGCCTGCTTGACGAAGTCCTGCAGCGCCTTCGCCATCGCCTCGCCGGGGGCGTGGCCCTCGCGCAGCACGACGACCGCCTTGACGATCTGGCCGCGTTCATCGTCGGGGACGCCGACGACGCCGCACTCGGCCACGGCCGGGTGCTGCAGGAGGGCGCTTTCCACCTCGGGGCCGGCGATGTTGTAGCCGGCCGAGATGATCATGTCGTCGGTGCGCGCCTGGTAGAAGAAATAGCCGTCGGCGTCCATGCTGAAGGCGTCGCCGGTGAGGTTCCAGCCGTGCTGCACGTACTGACTTTGGCGCGGGTCGGCGAGATAGCGGCAGCCGGTCGGTCCGATCACGGCGAGGCGGCCGACGCGGCCGGGCGGCAGCGGCCCGCCGTCCTCGTCGACGATGCGGGCGCGGTAGCCCGGCACCGCCTTGCCGATGGCGCCACGGCGGACTGCCTCCGGCGGCGAGGAGATGAAGATGTGGATCATCTCGGTGGCGCCGATGCCGTCGATGATCTCGATGCCGCTGGCCTGCTTCCACAGCTGGCGCGTGGCGTCGGGCAGGGCCTCGCCCGCCGAGACGCATTTCTTCAGGCGGCCGACGCCGTCCTGCCGCGCCAGCGGCGCCATCAGGCGCCAGAAGGTCGGCGCGGTGAAGCAGATGGTGGCCTTGAAGTCGCGGATCGTCTGCATCAGCGTGTCCGGCATCAGTTTCTCCACCAGCACCGTGGACGCGCCGAAGCGCAGCGGGAAGCACAGCATGCCGCCGAGGCCGAAGGTGAACGCCAGCGGCGGCGTGCCGCAGAAGATGTCGTCCGGGCCGGGCTTCAGCACCGAGCGCGGGAAGGCGTCGCACATCGCCAGCACGTCGCGGTGGAAATGCATCGTGCCCTTGGGCTGGCCGGTGGTGCCGGAGGTGAAGGCGATCAGGGCGACGTCGTCGGCCGCCGTGTCGACGTTGTCGAAGCTGTCGGGCTTGCCTTCCAGCAGGGCTTCGAGCGAGCCGGCCCCGCCGCCGGGCCGCCCCAAGGCGGGGCGAGTGTGCGACTGCGAGCGAAGCGAGCCACCGTCACCCCCTTCCGTGGGAAGGGGGGCGGGGGGATGGTCGTCGTTGAAGGCGACGATGCGCTTCAGGTCGGGGCAGCTCTGCCGGGCTTCTTCCAGTTCGTCCAGCAGGCGTGCGTCGCACAGGGCGAGGCCGCAGCGCGCCTTGGCGGCGATCTGCGTCAGCTCCTTGGCGCGCAGCAGGGGCATGGTGGCGACGGCGATGCCGCCGGCCTTGACGATGCCGAGCCAGCAGGCGGCCATCATCGGGTTGTTCGGGCCGCGCAGCAGCACGCGGTTGCCCGGCACCAGGCCGAGGTCCTCGCGCAGGGCGCGGGCGATGCGGTTGGCCTGCGCCAGCAGCTGGCGGTAAGTGCACCGCACCGGCTTGCCGTCCACCGGCGCCCAGATGGCGGGTCGGTCGCCGTGGCCGGCGGCGACCATGCGGTCGAGCAGCTCGGCGGCGCAGTTCAGGCGCCCGGGGTACTGCAGCTCGGGGCGCTCGAAGACCAGCTCCGGCCATTGCGCGCGCGGGGGGAGGTTGTCCCTCGCGAAGGTGTCGATGTGGGCCGTGGCAGCCATCTCAGCCTTCCGGATGCTGTTCCAGCACGTGCTGCTTGAGGCGGGCGAGCAGGGCGTAGAGCTGGCCCCGGTCTTTCTCGCCGAGCCCCTCGAAGAGCCGGATGATCCAGTCCTCGTGCTCGTCGGCCCATTCGCGGAAGACGCGGCGGCCCTCCTTGGTCAGCTTGACGATGTAGGCGCGGCGGTCCTGCGGGTTGTCCTCGCGCACCACCAGGCCTTCGGCGACGAGCTGGTCGGTGATGCCGGTGACGTTGCCGCCGGTGACCATCATGCGCCGCGACAGCTCGCCCATCTTGAGGCCGTCCGGATTGCGCTCGAGCTGCGACATCAGGTCGAAGCGCGGCAGCGTGGTCTGGAATTTCAGCCGCAGCTGGCTGCGGACATGGGCTTCGATCAGGTTGGTGCAGGCCAGCATGCGCAGCCACAGGCGCAGGGAATCGTGGTGCTCCTCGGTGACGCGGGTCTCGTGGTCGGAGCGCTGCTGTGCCGCCTTGCTCGGTTTGCTCATTTCATGCTCTCCCGCCTTGCGGCGTCTGGTTTTGAAAAGGGTTCAAGCGCGGATCGCCAGCTGGGCGGCGCGCGCCAGGTTGCGCTCGAGCTGCGCCTTGCCGGTCAGGTATTGCTTCGGCCAGGCCGCCTCGCCGTAGCCGAGCTGCGCCGCCGCGTGCAGGGTCCACGCCGGGTCGGCCAGGTGCGGCCGGGCGATGGCGCAGAGGTCGGCGCGTCCGGCGGCGATGATCGAGTTGACGTGGTCGGCCTCGAAGATGTTGCCCACGGCGATGGTGGCGATGCCGGTCTCGTTGCGGATCTGGTCGGAGAACGGCGTCTGGTACATGCGGCCGTAGACCGGCTGCGCCTCGCGTGTGGTCTGGCCCGACGAGACGTCGATCATGTCGGCGCCGGCGGCCTGGAAGGCGCGCGCCATCGCCACCGCGTCTTCCGGCGTGTTGCCGCCCGGCGCCCAGTCGTGCGCCGAGATGCGCACCGTCATCGGCCGGCCTTCCGGCCAGGCGGCGCGCAGGGCGCGGAACACCTCGAGCGGATAGCGCAGGCGGTTTTCCAGCGAGCCGCCGTATTCGTCGGTGCGCCGGTTGGTCAATGGGCAAAGGAAGGCCGACAGCAGGTAGCCGTGGGCGCAATGCAGTTCCAGCAGATCGAAGCCGGCCGCCGCGCCGCGTTTGGCCGCCGCCACGAACTGCTCGCGCACGGCGTCCATGTCGGCGCGCGTCATGGCGCGCGGCACCTGGTTCTGCGGGCCGTAGGGCAGGGCGGAAGCGGACAGCAGCGGCCAGTTGCCGGCGGGCAGCGGCGCGTCGGTACCCTCCCAGCCGACCCGGGTCGAGCCCTTCGGTCCGGCGTGGCCGAGTTGCAGCCCGATGGCCGCGTCGCTGTGGGCATGCACGAAGTCGACGATGCGTTGCCAGTCTGCCGTTTGTTCGTCGTTCCACAGGCCGGCGCAGCCCGGCGTGATGCGGGCGTCCGGCGCGACGCAGGTCATCTCGGTCATCACCAGGCCGGCGCCGCCCAGCGCGCGGCCGCCGAGGTGCACGAGGAGAAAATCGGAGGGCAGGCCGTCCTGGCAGGAATACATGGCCATCGGCGAGACGACGACGCGGTTCTTCAGCCTGAGGCTGCGCAGCGTGAAAGGCGTAAACATTGGCGGCAGCGGCCGCGCCGGCAGGCCGCTCTTCTGCGCGAACCAGGTTTCCACGCCGTCGACATAGGCCTGGTCGCGCAGGCGCAGGTTCTCGTGGCCGATGCGCTGGCTGCCGGTGAGCAGCGTGTAGGCGAACTGCTCCGGCTCGAGGTGGGCGTAGCGCGCCACGTTCTCGAACCACTCCATGCGGTTGCGCGCCGAGCTCTGCAATTTGAGCGCCTCGACCTCGCGCTCCTCCTGGTACAGCGCCACGGCGCGCGCGACGTCGCCCGGATTCTCTTTCAGCGTCTTGGCCAGGGCGATGGCGTCCTCCATGGCCAGCTTGGTGCCGGAGCCGATGGAGAAATGCGCGGTATGCGCCGCGTCGCCGATCAACACGATGTTCTTGTGGTGCCACTTGCGGCACAGCACGCGGTTGAAGTTGAGCCAGGCCGAGCCGCGCAGGTGGCGGGCGTTGCTCATCAGCTTGTTGCCCTGCAGGTGCTTTTCGAAGAGCTTCTCGCAGAAGGCGATCGAGCCGGCCTGGTCGAGGCGGTCCAGCCCGGCGGCCTGCCAGGTCTCCTCGCGACACTCGACGATGAAGGTGCTGGTGTCGCGGTCGAACTGGTAGGCGTGCACCTGGAACCAGCCCCACTCGGAGGGCTCGGTGATGAAGGTGAAGGCGTTCAGCTTGAGGTGGGTGCCGAGCCAGATGTAGCGGCACTTGCGCACGTCGATGTCGGGCTGGAAGTGCTCGGCGTACTTGTTGCGCACCCGGCTGTTCACGCCGTCGGCGGCGACGATCAGGTCGGCGTCGGCGAAGCGGGCCTCGTCGTCGACCTCCGTTTCGAAGACCTGCCGGACGCCGAGCGTGGCGGCGCGCGCCTGGAGGATATTGAGCAGCTTCTGGCGGCCGATGCCGCAGTAGCCGTGGCCGCCGGAGGTGATCCTGCGGCCCCTGAAGAAGACGTCGCAGTCGTCCCAGTGGTGGAAATTCCGCGTGATTTCGGCGTAGCTCTCCGGGTCGGCCAGCTGGAAATTGCCCAGTGTGGCATCGGAGAAGACGACGCCCCAGCCGAAGGTGTCGTCGGGGCGGTTGCGCTCGTAGACGGTGATGTCGTGGGCCGGGTCGGCCTTCTTCATGAGGATGGCGAGGTAGAGCCCCGCCGGTCCGCCGCCGATGCACGCGATACGCATATCCAGTTTCCCTTTCCTCTCGGTTGGTCGTTTCCGGTCATTGCCGGATTATTTTAAGCTTAAATATTAATGGCTGGGTAGCGCAAGCCGCTCGGCGATAATTCACCGGGAATATCAAGGAACGATAATATTTAGATATGAATATTACGCATTTCCGCCCCCTCCGCCTTTGAGCCAAATCAAGCCCGGCTTGCAGGCCGCCGACCGCCCGTTAAGGCCGGCTTAAGACGCTCGGCCGAGACTCCTCTCCGTATCGTTGTCACAGGAGAGGAAATGGAATGGACGCCTCCCACCCCACGAGTGAAGGGAACTGCCGGATAAGGAAGCAGGAGCAGGAGGCGGACCCTCACGGGCCTACGGCATCTA
>JAANMU010000370.1_pt1 | contig 56054 bp, 42 predicted proteins | sample 7279701 | NCBI WGS metagenome assembly JAANMU01 (sample SAMN14094539, study PRJNA606508) | bioreactor metagenome | isolation source: A lab-scale SPAN reactor treating ammonium-rich wastewater day 57 | place: Ireland: Galway | collected 2017-03-13
CGCCGCGCCCCTCCCCGCCGAGACCCGGCTGCGCGCGACCGGCTACGCCCGTGGCGCGCTCGGCGACTGGCCCGCGGCGGTCGAGGCGTGGTCGGCGCTGCACCGCTTCGTGCCCGACGACCCCGACGCGGGCCTGGCCCTGGGCGAGGCGCTGGTCGCCGCGGCCCGCACGGCCCGCGCGCGCGAGCTGATCGCCGAGCTGCGGAGCGCGGGACGGGTGTCGCAGGGCCGGCTCGACCTGCTCGAGGCCGAGGCCGTCGCCACCGCCGAGCCGTCGCTCGCGCGGCAGCGGGTGGCGTCGGCGCTCGCGTGGGCGCGGGCGAACGGGGCCGCGGGCATCGCCGCCGAGGCCGCGGCGCTGGAGCGGCGGTTGCCGCGCTGAGATCAGCTCGCGCGGTCCGCGAGCGCCGCGAACCCCGCCTGCAACGCCTCGTCGCGCGCGCGCTCCGCTTCGGCCGGGACGCGCTGCCCGGCCGCCCGCGCGCGCAGGCCGGCCTCGACCGCGGCTTCCCAGGCCTGGAGTCGCAGCCCCAGCGACGCCAGCCGCCGCGCCTCGGCGAGCAGCAACGCGACGGCTTCGGCGGCCGGCTTCTCCTCCGCCAGGGCCAGGCGCAACGAGGCCTGCACCATCGGCGCCGTCGTCGCGGCTTCCTGGGCCGCCACGGCGGCGAGCGCCGCCTGCGCCTCGTCGCGCCGGCCGAGGCGCAGCAGCGCGCGGGCGCGGATCGCCTCCGCGCGGCCGAACCAGTCGCCGTTGCGCCCGCGATAGGCGTCGGCGGCGGCCGTTGCGAGCGGCAGCGCCGCGGCAGCATCGCCCGCCAGCAGCAGCGCCTCGGCCAGGCCCAGCCGCGTGCGGGCCGCGGGCAGCGGCTCGCCGAGCCCGTCGCGCTCGCGGGCCACGCCTTCGAGCAGGCGGCGCGCCTCGGCGAGTTCGCCGCGATCGGCCGCGAGCTGGCCGAGGCTGCTCAGCGCGTACAGCGCCTTCGAGCGGCGACCGTGCTCGGTGTGGATGCGCACCGCGTCCTCCTGGGCGGCGCGCGCGGCCGCCAGCTCGCCACGGGCGCGCAGCACCTCGCCCTGGTTCTGCCGGATCGAGCCGACCAGCCGCGTCTCGCCCAGCTCGCGGCAGATCGCGAGCGCCTCGTCGTGCAGCCGCGCCACCGCGTCGAACTGCGCCAGCGCGCCGCGCGGCAGCGACTCGTTGTAGAGCCCGACCGCCAGCCCGCGGCGCGCCCCGGTCTCGCGGGCGATCTCGTTGGCGAGGGCGTAGCCGGCGATCGCCTCGGCGTAGCGGCCCTGGTCGTCGTCGAGCGTCGCCAGGCCGTCGGCGGCGACCGACTCGCCGCGGCGGTAGCCGAGCTCGCGCGAGATCTGCAGCGAGCTGCGCCACTCGGCGCGCGCCTCGTCGAAGCGGCCCTGCTCGTAGAGCCGCCAGGCACGGTTGTCCGCGAGCCGCGCCAGGGCGAAGCGGTCGCCGGAGCGGGCGAACGCCGCGCGCGCCGCCCGCTCGTCGGCATCCACGCCCGCGTGATCGGACAGCTCGACGGCGACCTCCACCCGCTCGAGCAGCGACCACGCCCGCACCTGGTCGGCGCCCAGCGCCGCGGCGCGCTCGATCGCCCGCGTCGCGGCCTCGCGCGCGCGGCGCAGGTCGCCGGCCTCGTCCCAGGCGCGGGCCTCCGCGAGGTCGAGCCGCGGGTCGGTGCCGTGCGGGGCGGGCAGGTGGCGCAGCCGGGCCAGCGTCGCGAGCGCCTCGCGCGGGCGGTGATCGTCGTGCAGCGCGGCGGCCAGGGCGAGCCCGTGCTCGAGGTCGTCGGGGAAGAACCCGAGCAGCGCGCGGTGGATCTCGATCGCCGCCTTCCAGTCGCGCTGCGTCTCCCGCCAGCGCGCCTCGACGGCCAGCCGGTCCGGCTGCGCGAGGTCGGACGAGAGCTCGAACGCGCGGCGTGCCTCGGCTTCGGCCGCGGGCCCGAGGCCCAGCAGCGTGAAGGCCCGCGAGAGCGCGGCGCGGGCGGGGGCGAACCCGGGCTCGCGCTCCAGCGAGGCCTGCAGCCGGTCGCGGGCCGCCGCGGCATCGAACGCGCGCAGCAGGCGCAGGCCCTCGGCGTACGCCTGTGCCGCCGCAGCGTCGGCCGGGAGCGCCCGGCGCAGGCCGGCCGGGTCGGCCAGGGCAGGCGCGCCGAGCGCCGCGCGCAACTGCCGGCCGGCGGCCGCCGCGACGGCGCGCAGCTCCCCCCGCTCCGCGAGGGTCAGCAGGCGGCGGCCGCTGTGCAGGTCGACGAGCACCGCTTCCAGCCGCAGCTCGCCCGCTTCGCCGCGCGCGAGCCGGCCGTCGACGCCGAAGTCCGCGCCCAGCGGGCCGCTGCCCGCGCCCCGCGCGGCGGCCTGCGCTGGCTCGATCGCCCGCAGCGCCGACCCGGCCCGCATTTCCGCCGCGAGCAACTCGCCGAAGGCCTCGCCGATCCACTCCTCGTCAGCGGACGGCGGCGTGAAGGCGAGCACGGCCACGGCGGGGCGGACGGCGCTCGCGACCGGTGGCGGCGCGGCCTGGCCGGCATCCAGCGCCCGCGTGCGCGAGGCGAGGGCCAGCGTCGCCGCGGAGGCGAGCGCCGCCGCCAGCGCCCCCGCCACGAGCACGGCCCGGCGCGGGCCGGCCGCCGGAACCGGCGGCGCCTGGCCCGACAGCAACGCCACGAACGCCGCGCCGCTCGCGGGTCGCGCCGCGGGGTCGCGCTGCAGCGCCTGCAGGATCGCGGCCTCCCAGCGCGGGTCGAGATCGGGCCGTCGCTCCCGCGGCGGCCGCGGCGGGTGCGTCAGCCGCTTCACCGCGACCGCCACCGGCGTGTCGGCCTCGAAGGGCCAGGCGCCGGTGACCATGCGGTAGGCGAGCACGCCCAGGGCGTACACGTCGGTCCACGGCCCGAGCGCGCCGTCTTCGACCTGCTCCGGCGCCATCGCGTGGGGCGTGCCGCGCAACCCGGGTCCCGAGGAGACGAGCCCGGGACGCTCCGGCGAGACCGAGCGGGCCAGGCCGAAGTCCGTGATGTACGCGCGCGCGCCGCCGGCGCCGCACAGCATCACGTTCTCCGGCTTGAGGTCGCGGTGGATCACGCCCTGGGCGTGCGCCGCGTCGAGACCGGCCGCGACCTGCTCGAGCAGCGGCAGCGCCTCGGCTTCCGCGAGCGGCCCGCGCGACAGCCGCGCCTCCAGCGTCTCGCCCTCCAGCAACTGCATGCTGACGAACACCAGGTCGGCGCCGGCGCCGGGCTGGCGCTCGAGGTTGAACGTGCGGCAGACGTTGGGGTGCGCGACCCGTCGCGAGAGCTGGATCTCGCGGCGGAAGCGCTCGACGACCCGCGCGTCGTGCGCGATCTCCGGGCGCAGCAGCTTGATCGCGACGTCCTCGCCCAGCTTGTGGTCGAACGCGGCATAGACTTCGCCCGAGGCTCCGCTCGACAGGAAGCGGCGGATCTCGAAGCGTTCCGCGAGGCGCGCGCCGGCGGCGAGCGTGGCGCCGGCGTCCGGCGGGGCGGGATTCATGGGCTTCGGCCGGGGCATTATAGGCATCTGCGCCGGGCCGGCCCGGCCGCTGCACTGATTGCGAGGAGCACCGACGATGAGCGAGCCGACCGGCGTCCGCGAGATCGCGAAGGTCGCCCACGACCTGGGCGTGGCCGACGAGGACTGCATCCCCTACGGCCGCCGCAAGGCCAAGCTCGGTGCAGGCGCGCTGCAGCGGCCGATCCGGGCGCGCATGGTGCTGGTCTCGGCGCTGACGCCGACCGACGCCGGCGAAGGCAAGACCACGACCTCGATCGGGCTCGCCCAGGGCCTCGCGAAGCTGGGCCAGCGTCCCTGCCTCGCGCTGCGCGAGCCCTCGCTCGGCCCCGTCTTCGGGATGAAGGGCGGCGCCACGGGCGGCGGGCTCTCGCGGCTGGTCCCGGGCGAAGACATCAACCTGCACTTCAACGGCGACTTCCACGCCATCACCTCGGCCAACAACCTGCTCTCCGCGCTGGTCGACAACCACCTGCAGCAGGGCAACAAGCTGGGCCTCGACCCGCGCCGGCTGCTGTGGCGGCGGGTGATCGACATGAACGACCGCGCGCTGCGCAACGTGATCGTCGGCCTCGGCGGGCCGCTCGAGGGCGTGCCGCGCGAGACCGGCTTCGACATCACCCCGGCCTCCGAGGTGATGGCGATCCTGTGCCTGTCGAAGGACGCGGACGACCTGCGCGCGCGGTTGTCGCGGATCGTGGTCGGCCTGACCCGCGACCGGCAGCCGGTGACCGCCGCGGACCTCAAGGCGGTGGGCGCGATGATGGCGCTGCTGAAGGACGCGCTGCTGCCCAACCTGGTGCAGACCATGGACGGCGTGCCGGCCCTGGTCCACGGCGGGCCGTTCGCCAACATCGCCCACGGCTGCAACTCGGTGATCGCGACCCGCGCGGCGATGGGCCTCGCCGACTGGGTGATCACGGAGGCCGGCTTCGGCTTCGACCTCGGCGGCGAGAAGTTCATGGACATCAAGTGCCGCACCACCGGCCTGTCGCCCGCGGCCGTGGTGATCGTCGCCACGATCCGCGCGCTGAAGCGCCACGGCGGCGTGGCCAAGGACGCGCTCAACGCCCCCGACCCGGCGGCCGTCGAGCGGGGCCTGGGCAACCTGATGAAGCACGTCGAGAGCGCGAAGGCCTTCGACCGCGTGCCGGTGGTGGCGATCAACCGCTTCCCGACCGACACCGAGGAGGAGACGCAGGTGGTCGAGCGGGCCTGCGCCGCGGTCGGCGTCAAGGTCGCGCGCAACGAGGGCTTCGCCCGCGGGGCCGAAGGCGGCGTCGCGCTGGCCGAGGCGGTGATGGCCCAGGCCCTGGCCGAGGCGCCGCCGATCAAGCCGCTCTACGAGCTGGCCGACCCGCCGAAGGCCAAGATGGAGAAGGTCGCGAAGACGATGTACGGCGCCAGCGCGGTGGCCTGGACCCGCGAGGCCGAGGCCGACCTCGAGCGCGCGAAGGCGCTCGGCGGCGACGCGCTGCCGCTGTGCGTGGCCAAGACCCAGATGTCGCTGACCGACGACCCCAAGCGCGCCGGCCGCCCCGAGAACTTCGACGTCACGGTGCGCCGCGTGGTGCTCGCCGCCGGTGCCGGGTTCCTGGTCCCGCTGCTCGGCGAGATCATCCGCATGCCCGGCCTGCCGGCCGCGCCGCAGGCGGAGAAGATCGACCTGGTGAACGGCGAGGTGACCGGGATCCTGGGCTAGTCCGGGAGGTCGGCGAGGGCCTCGAGCATCTCGCCGGGGCGGTTGGTGCCGAAGCCGTATACGCCGAGCCCCATCAGCCGCGGCAGATCGGCCGGGTCGTCGATCACCCAGGTGGCGAGCTTGAGGCCGGCGGCCGCCGCCTTGTCGCGCAGCTCCGCGCTCAGCATGCCCTGCTCGGGCATCACGATCTGCGCGCCCACGTCGAGGCCGGCGGCCACCGCCTCGTCGATCCCGGTGCGGTAGAAGAGGTGGCCGCGCGCGATCTCGGGCGCGAGCCGCGCGCAGCGGGCCAGTGCGCGGTGGTCGAACGACAGCATCGCGACTTCGCCCGCGGCGCCCGCCTTGCGGATCTCGTGCAGCGTGCGCGCCTCGACGCCGTCGTCGGCATCGTCGGTCACCGAGTCGTGCTTGATCTCCACCAGCACCCGGGCGCGGCCGCGGGCCATCGCCAGCACCTCGGCCAGCACCGGCACCCGCTCGCCGGCGTAGGCCTCGCCGAAGCGCTCGGCGTAGCCCGCGGACAGCTTCCGGATCTCCTGCAGCGTGAACTCCGCGGCGGGGCCGCGGCCGCTGGTCGTGCGCTCCAGCGTCGCATCGTGCAGCACGATCACGTGGCCGTCCTTCGTGAGCTGCACGTCCAGCTCGAGCCAGGTCGCCCCGACCTCGAGCGCAGAGGCGAACGAGGCGAGCGTGTTCTCGGGACGGTGCGCGCTGTCGCCGCGGTGGGCGATCACGAGGGGCTTCATCCCGGCAATCTACCAGCAACCGCGATACCCGGGCTCTTCACCTGCCGATCCGGATCGTGAACGACGAGGCCATCTCGCCGCCGCCGACCTCGAGCCCGGCCAGCCCCTTCTGGAAGCACTGCGAGTAGGGCGTCGCGGGCTCGGCCCGGGCTGCTTCCACGCGACCGCCCGCGGCGACCTCGACCGTCACCAGGAACGGCGTGCCCCGGCCTTCGGGGGCCGATCGCGCGCATTCGACGAGCAGGCTCTGGACACGGCGGCCGACGGCATCGGCGGGGCCGCTCGCGGCCGCCGTGCCGGCGGGGGCCGGAGCCACCGCCGTGGCGCGCCCGAAGAAGTCGAGCGCACGGCGCGCCTGCTCGCGGTCTTCCGCGCTGCGCGCGACACGCATCCCCGCCTGCGCGGCCGCGATCCCCTCCTCGCGCTGGCCGCCGTTCCACAGGGCGCGGGCCAGGGCGACATGGTGGTAGGTGGTACCCGGTTCGAGCTCGACGGCGCGTCGGGCCAGCGGCAGCGCCTCGGCGGTTCGACCCTGCTCGAGGCGCACGTCGGCGAGGAAGGAGTGCGGGTCGGCGTCGGAAGGATCGAGTGCCGCCGCGCGTTCGAGCAGTTGTGCGAGGCGAGCGAGCCCGGTCTCGTCGGGGGTCTCGGTCCAGGAGAGCTGAGCCAGCCGGTAGTGCGCGCGCGCATTGCGGGAGCCTGCCGCCACCGCCTTCTCGAGCGCCGCCCTTGCACCCGCCGCGTCCCCCGCCGCATCGAGGAGGGCGGCCTCGATTTCGTCGGGCCCCGGACCGGCCGGGTCGGCGGCCCGCGCCTCGGCGGCCAGCGCCCGGGCCTCGGCAGGGCGACGCATCGCGACCAGGAACTCGGCGCGGGCGAGCGCGGCCTCGGCAGCGGTCACGGGCCTTGCCGCCAGGCCGCCGGCGACCTGCTCGAGCGAGACCAGCACGCGGTGGTACCGGAACAGCTTGCGCCCGACGTGCTGGCGCACGCCGGCGGCGAGCGCCTGGAGGTCGCCCAGCGCCTCTGCCGTCGCGCGCTCGGCCGTCGCGCCGCCGCGCAGGAGCTGGTGGAAGCGGTCGAGCTTCGACGCGTGCGCGCCTTCGTCGCCGAACATCAGGTAGTGCAGGACGGCCCAGGCCTGGGCATCGAAGGCGTCGACGGCCACCTCGTCGCGGACCCAGGGCGAGTCGCCGTCGGCGGCGAGGAACTCCGGCATCGGGTAGTAGCCGCGCTCGCGCAGCAGACGGAGCACGCCCGAGCGCGGCCGTCCGACGTGGATCTCCTGCTTCTGCACCAGGAGGTTGCCGACCAGCTCGGCGAGGCCCCGCTGGTACCAGACGGGCATCGCGCCGGGAAACGAGCGGCCGAAGGCACTGCTCGCGTAGATCCAGAAGGGCTGGTGGAACAGGTTGTCGCCGATCTCCCCGGAGCTGCGCAGGTCGGTGCGCACGGCGAAGAAGTCGCGTCCGCCGAGGTGGGCCGCGATGCTGGCAGGGCGGAAGTGGTCGCCCTCCCAGTACTGGGGTCCCAGGCTCCGCAGCGTCTTTTCGTCGCGGACGGCGAAGATGACCGGGTTCTGCATCCCCTCGACCGCCACCCACGGCCACAGCTTCACCATCGTCGCCCGCGCCAGCTCGAACTGCTGGGCTGCGCGCCGGGCATCCGCTTCGCCGGCATTGGAGTAGACGGTGAAGTGCGGGCTGCGCACCTCGACCCAGTCCGGGGGCGCAGCCACCGCGGATCGGGCCAGCAGTCCCAGGGGCAACAGCAGGCACGCGGCTCGTCGCATCAGGGCTCCTCGTCGGCCGCCATTGTCCAACTCGCCCGCGGCGCCGCACAAGTGTTTCCGCCGGGCCGGCGGCTCGGTTATTCTCCCGGTCGCTCTCCCCGCGAAAGATCAACGTCCGCGTTCCCGAGGAGGACGCCCGTGTCCGCTTCCACCCCGTCGCCGACCACCTGGCTCTGCCCGCAGTGCGGGCGTCGCGTGCCGGCTCGAGTCCCGGCCTGCCGCTGCGGCGCCCCGCAGCCCGCCGCCGTTCCGGCCCCGCCTCCCGCGGGCGCCCCGAGCGAGGGCGCGGCGCCGCCCCTGCCCGCGTCGCCCCGGCCACCTGCGGTCGTCCTGCCGAACCGTGGCGTCGCGCAGGGCTTCGACGAGGACCTGCGCTCGCCCAAGGAGAAGCCGCTGTTCGCGATCGGCATCGCCTTCTCGAGCCTGTGCTGGCTGCTGCTGGTAGTGAGCATCTTCGGCATCTTCTACGGCGCGATCGGCCTCGCGTTCGGCCTCGTCGCGCGCGCGGCGTTCCTCGGCTGGGTCCGCGGCAACGGCCTGCGGGTGAGCGAGCGACAGCTTCCCGAGCTGCACGCCGCCGTCGTCCGCTCGGCCGCGCGGCTGGGGCTGGCGGAGCCTCCCGAGTGCTACGTGCTGCAGGCGGGCGGTTCGCTCAACGCCTTCGCCACGCGCCTGTTCGGCCGCCGCTTCGTGATCGTCTACTCGGACCTGGTCGACGCCTGCCAGGACCCGCGCCAGCTCGAGTTCGTGATCGCGCACGAGGTCGGCCACGTCGCGGCCGGCCACCTGAAGTGGGCGGGCTACCTGCTGCCCTTCAACCTGATGCCGCTGCTGGGCGCGGCGTACTCGCGCGCGTGCGAGTACACCTGCGACCGCTGCGGCCTCGCGGTCGTGGGGGACCTCGAGGCCGCCCACCGCGGCCTGATCGTGCTGGCCGCCGGCGGGCGCCAGGCTGCGCGGGCCGACGTGGCCGCGTTCATGGACCAGGGGCGCGACGCGGGCGACCTGTGGAGCGCCGCGGCAGAACTCGGTTCCAGCCATCCCTTCCTGTGCAAGCGCGTCGCGGCGTTGCAGGACCACGTGGCGCCCGGCTCGGCCCTGCCCGCGCCGCGCAACCCTCTCGCCTACTTCCTGGCGCCCTTCACCAGCGTCGGCGGGGCTGCTGCCGGGCTCGGCAGCATGCTGGTGGTCGTCGCCGTGGTCGGCATGATCGCGGCGATCGCCATTCCCAGCCTGCTGCGGGCCCGGATCTCGGCGAACGAGGCCGTCGCGCTGCAGACGGTGAAGGCCGTCGTCGCCGCCGAGACCGAGTTCGTGCGCACGCTCGGGCGCTACGACCGTCCGGACTGCCTGGTGGCGCCCCGAAGCTGCTACGCCTTCTACGACGGCCCCAGCTTCCTGGCCGACGAGCACGCGCAGCCGGCGAAGAACGGCTACCGCTTCTCGTTCGCGATGTCGAGCAACCAGGAGGAGTTCTCGTTCCGTGCCGAGCCGCTGACGCCCGGCCAGACCGGCAACAAGGCCTTCTGCGGCGACTGGTCGGGCAGCGTCTGCGTCTACGATCCGAGATCGGTGGAGATGCCCCTTCGCGCAGGCTGCGAGTTCGACCGCTGCCAGATCCTGCGCTGAGCGGATCCGATGCGCGAGGTCCGCGAACTCGCGCGAGCACCAGGCCTGACAAGGGCCATCGGCCGATGGCACCATCGGGCTCACCCAAAGGTTCGAGACGCGGGAATGAGAGAAGGCTTCCAGCTTGAGTTCCATTAAGGGGCCGAAGCTGCTCGAACTGGAGCAGGTCGCGGCCGCTGCCCACGACCTGGCCACGACGCTCGAAGTTGCCTGCTCCGGAGGCGACAAGCTCGAGTTGGAAGTCCGCCAGTGGAATCGGCCCTGGGGTGCATCGTCGGACCGTGTGCTGTCTGGCGCCGGCCGCCGTCCGCAGTGGAGCCGGTCGACCTCGTTCGGCGATGCGGTCCTGGAGCTGATCGAGGACGCGCGCAAGCAGGGCGCGCTCGAGCCGATCGGGGTGTCGTGCAGCAGCAGCCGGAGCCCGGTCAAGGGTTCGGCCCTGAAGACGTTGTGCACGGCGGCGTGGTACGAGGCCCTGGGTGTCGTGGGGCCCAGCGAGGAGCAACTCGCGAAGCAGGCGGCCGAGGCCCAGGCGGCTGCGCGAGCCAGGCAGGCCGAGAGCAGGGCCCTGCGCCAGGAACTCCTGGCGCTGCTCGCCGGCGGCCCGGCCGGGGTGAAGCGCTGGAATCGCCGGCACGCGGAGGCCGACCTCGTCGCCCCGTTCCGGCGCGCAGACTGCTCGGGGCTCGACCTGCGCGGTGCGAGGCTGGTGTCGATGCCCGAGGCCTCGTTCACCGGGGCCCGGCTGGAGGGCGCGGACCTGTCTGGTGGCGACTTCTCGCGGGCGAGATTCGAGAATGCCGACCTCCGGAAGGCGCGCCTCGCGGGAGTTCGCCTCGCAGGCGCCGACCTGACAGGCGCCGACCTCGATGGCGCCGACCTCGCGGGCGCGCAACTGCAGGGCGCGATCCTGGCGGAGGCGCGCCTCGGCGCAGCCAGCCTCGCTGGCGCCCTGTTCGACGGCGACACCCGCTGGCCGCGGGGCTTCACCCTGCCCGCCGAACTGGTCTGGACGGGCAAGGGGCCCAGTCCCGCGGCCCTCGCGGCGCTGGAGGCGCGCAAGCGCGACGAAGGTCCTGTCGACCTTGCCGTGTTCATGCAGCGCCTCGAGCGGTCGATCGAGAAGGCGCGACTGTCGAAGGCGCTCGGTATGTTGAAGGCCGAGCGGTTCCAGCTCTTCGTCGAGGTGTCCGAGTCCCGTCTGGCCGGGATCGTGAAGAGCCAGAGCGATCCGAATCTCGTCTACGCCGCCGCGCTGGCGGCGGACGGCGCGTACGGCTGCTGCACCCAGAACCTCAATGCCTGCGGGGGCCTGCGCGGGGCCCTCTGCAAGCACCTGCTCGTGCTCGTGGTCGGCCTGGCGCAGGCCGGGGAAGTGTCGGCCGACACGCTCGACGACTGGGTCCAGCGCAGCACGTTGCACAAGCCGATGCTCGATCGCGAAGCCCAGAGCGCCCTGCTGATCCGGTACAAGGGCGTGGAGGCCGGCGAGATCGACTGGCGGCCCACCGAGACGGTCCCCGAGGACTTCTACGCCTACTGATGAAGAAGCCGAAGCCACTGGCGCTCGACCTGCAGGAGGACCTGGCCGGGAAGAAGTTCGCCTTCTTCGGAGCCTTCGCCCGCTGGCCGGCGACCTTCGGCGTCAAGGGCCCGCGCGAGCACGTGACCCGTCATGGCGCCCGCGTCGTGCCGCGCGTTCCGGGGGCAGACTACCTGGTGCTGGGCGACAAGCCGGGCCCGGGCAAGAAAGCCGCGCGGGACGCGGCCGCCCGCCTGCAGGCGAAGGGGAAAGGCCCCCGGGTCCTCGACGAGCGGGAGTTCCTGCACCTCGTGCGACCCAGGCTGGAGGGCCGCCGTTTTCTCTTCGCCGGCGGCTTCTCGCGCGGACTCGACGTCGAAGGCCCCGCCGCCATGGTCGAGGCGGCCGGGGCCGTCGTGGTCGGCCCGGAAGCCACCGAGGTCGACTTTCTCGTGGTGGGCCCGGGCCGCCAGAAGGGAAAGGCCGACCTGGAGCGCCGGGTGCAGGCCACGTGCCCCGAGGTCCGGGTCCTCGACGAGGAGCAGTTCGTCGCGCTGCTGGCCTGCGTGCGCCGACCGCAGGACGCGCAGTTCGACGTCCGCGCGCTGGCGCTCCACCTCCGTTCGCTCACCGACCCGAAGAAGGTCGAACGCGGCGTCCAGATGCTCAAGCAGCAGTCCTTCCATCTCTACAGCGAAGCCACCCCGCGATCCGTCGGCGGCATCGTCAAGAGCCAGACCCAGGAGGACGCGTTCTACGCCTGCTGGATCGGCGACGCGGGGCGCTTCGGCTGCTTCGATGCCGGGCTGCAGCCGTGCATGGGCCAGGGTGGCGGCGAGATCTGCAAGCACCTCGTCGTGCTGATGCTGGGCCTGGCCGCGGCGGGCCAGCTCGATCCCCGCCACGCGTTCGAGTGGGCGCGGATCGCCGCCGACCAGTGGCCGCTCGACAAGAGCCCGGAGGGCGCCGAACTGCTGCTGCGCTATCGCGCGGCCCAGGCCGGAGAGGTGGACTGGCGCCCCACCGAGACCTTGCCCGAGGACTACTACGCCCTGTGAGCGAAGCGCTCGAGATCGCATACACGCTCGGCCGCCTGCAGGCCGAGATCGAAGACCTCGCCGTCGGAGGCCTGCGAGCCGCCGGTCCCGAGCGACTGCAGGTGCTCGACGCCATGCGAGCCGAGTTCGACCAGGTCGGGGCCACGCACCTGGTCGCTCGGCTCGACGGTCTGCGCGCCGCGATTCGGGACGGGGATCGTGGTGCGGCGGCGGAACTGATGCGCACCCAGGCCAGCCTGCGCGTCTTCGAGCGACTGCTGACGCTCGAGTTCGCGGCGGCCCGGATGCGGGCGCTGGTCGAAGCAGCCCGTCCCGAGAGCGGCGACGAGTGAGTCTCCCGCCGCCGCCCGAGCGCGCCGCCCTGGCCCGGCTGCTCGCCGACCTGCAGGCGGCGGTCGAGGACCTGCTGCTGACCGGGCTCGCCGCCGCTTCGGAGGCGACGCGCCAGACGCTCTTCGTCTCCTTCGAGGCGGCGTCGCGGATGCGCCTGCTGCGGCTGGGGTTCACGCTGCGTGTGGCGACCGAGGAGCTCGGCCGCTTCGCGCGCAACGACCCCAGCTTCTCGCGCCGCCGATTCGCCTTCTTCCTGAGCCGCGCCTGGATGCTCAGCCACGGCCTCCAGCGAGCCCTCGCGCGGGAGGACGAGGAGCACTGGAGGCAGCTCACCCGGCAGCCGGGCAGCCGCGCCGTCGCGAGCCTCGACCTGGTCAGCCTCGGGGTGGCCAAGCGGGTGGTGCCGGGCGCCTTCGCCGCGTTCGAGTTCCGGCTGCGTACGCTTCGTGCGGCGGAGGGGCTCGGGGCGGGCGCTCCCGTCGTCTGGTCGGTGGTGTTTCCCTTGAAGCCCGACGTGGAACTCGCTGCCGAAGCGTGCCTCCACCTCCCGCAGCCGCAGGGGTTCAAGCCCAACGTGTGGCTGCCGGGGAAAGCGGTGCGCGTGACCGGGGCGATGCTCACCGAAGACGGCCGCCTCAACCTGTCCCGGGAGTCCAGGGTCGAGTCGCTCGACGAGCGGGTGGCCGACTGGGAACCGCTGCTGGCTTTCGACCCGAGGCGGGCCCTGGAGCGCCTGGTCGCCCACCAGCCCGGTCCTTTCGACCTCGAGATCGAACTCCACGAGGAGCTCGCGTTGCGCGACTTCAAGGTCGGCAAGCCGGAGGTCGTGGAACGGGAGCACCAGTTGCGCTTCCCGGTCGCGACCCCCGAAGGCGAATACGTGGTCGTCACCGGCACCGGTGGCGAAGACGCGCCGCTGAGGGAGGCCCTCGGTGGCTGGACGCGGACCCAGAAGCGGCCGTTGTTCGGGGTCCTCCACTACGAGATGTGCCGCTTCGTATTCCAGCCGCTCACGTTCTTCGCCGCGGACGGGCCGGTGGCGGTGCAGTTGAAGGACGCCGCGTTCGACGCCGCGTCGCTGGTCAAGGCGCTCAAGTTCACCTGAAGGAGAGGATCGCGATGGCGGACGAGCAGAAGGCAGACGGGCGAGAGCGGCTGCGCGAGCCCGCCGAGGTCCGCTACCGCGAGGAGCTCGAGGCGCTCGCACAGGCCGACGACCAGGAGCGGCCCGAGAACTGGCGGCTGTCGCCGCGATCGGTGCTGACCTACGTCGTGGGCGGCGTCACGGTGGAGGCCAAGGTCGGCGGCCGGAAGCGGGCGGTGCCGATCACGACCAAGTTCTACGGCGACCGCTCGATCGTGGAGCGGGCGATCGTGACGCTGGCCTCGGAGCGGGCGCTGCTGTTGCTGGGGGACCCGGGCACGGGCAAGAGCTGGCTCTCCGAGCACCTCGCCGCGGCGATCAGCGGGAACTCGACGCTCACCATCCAGGGCACGGCCGGGACCACCGAGGAACAGGTCAAGTACTCGTGGAACATCGCCCGGGTGATCGCCGAAGGGCCGACGCCCGCCAACCTCATCCCCGCGCCCACCATGGTCGCGATGCGATCGGGCGGCCTGCTGCGCTTCGAGGAGATCACGCGCTGCGTCCCCGACGTCCAGGACGCACTGGTGTCGATCCTCTCCGACAAGGCGATCGCCGTGCCCGAGCTGCCGGACGCCAACATGGTGTGGGCCCGCCCCGGCTTCAACGTGATCGCCACCGCCAACACCCGCGACCAGGGGGTGAACGAGCTGTCGGCGGCGCTCAAGCGGCGCTTCAACTACATCCACATCCCGGTCGTCGACGAAGCCAAGACCGAGGTGCAGATCGTGCAGCAGCGCTCGGCGGAACTGCTCGAGCGCTACCGGTTGCCGATGGAGGTCCCGCCGCGCATCGCGGAGCTGATCGCGACCGTGTTCCGCGAGATTCGCAACGGGCAGAGCGCCGAGGGCGTCAGTCTCAAGCAGCCCTCGACGACGCTCTCCACCGCCGAGGCCATCGGCGTCGCGGTGGAAGCCACCCTGCGCGCGACGTTCTTCGGCAAGAAGAAGCTGGGGGGCGGCGACATTGCCCGCAACATCGTCGGCTCGATCGTGAAGGAGGACCTGACCGACCTCGGCGCACTGCGCGAGTACGCCACGCTCGTCGCCAAGAAGCGCGCCGTGAAGGACCCCGACTGGGACGCCTTCTACCGTGGTCTCCAGGAGGTCGTGCCCGGAAAGTGAGCGCGCTGCCCCTGCCCGAGCTGCACGAGGCCCCGGTCCGCGAGGCGGTGGAGAGGGTCCTGTCGGACGAGCTCCACTGGTTTCCGGTGCGGCACCACTCGCCGCGCGTGGCGCGGCACCTCGAAGCCGCGATTCGCGAGCGGAAGCCCCGCGTCGTCTTCGTCGAGGGGCCGTCCGAAGCGACGGACCTGGTGCGCTTCGTCGTCCACCCGCGCACGCGGCCGCCGGTGGCGCTCTACTCCTCGTTCCGCGACGACCACGACGTGCTGGGGCTTTCGGACGGGGCGGGCCCCGGCGAGCGGGTCCCCGCGCGCCTCGCCGCGTGGTATCCGCTGCTCGCCTACTCCCCCGAGTACGTCGCCATGAAGACCGCTTCCGCGATCGGCGCCGAGGTGGAGCTGATCGACCTGCCCCACGCGGCCCTGGTGCGGCGGCTCCCGGCGGGGGCCGAGGACGCGCCCCCGGCCCCGCCGCCCGATCCCGAGGCGGCCCTCGTCGAGAGCCGCTTCTACCAGGGTCTCGCCGAGGCGGCCGGCTTCCGGAGCTGGGACCAGGCGTGGGACAGCCTGTTCGAGTTCGGCGATGCCGTGCGAGACCGCGAGACGTTTCGTCGCGAGCTGGCCACCTTCTGCGCCGCCGCGAGAGCGACGGCGGCTCCGGAACGGCTGGCCGCGGACGGCACCCGGGAGCGCGAGCGTTTCATGTGGCGGGCGATCCGCGCGGGACTCGAACGCAGGGGCCTGCGCCCCGCCCAGGCGATGGTGGTCTGCGGTGGATTCCACCTCTTCCTCGACCGCGAGGACCAGACGCCGCCGCCCGAGATCCCGGCCGGCACCTGGCTCACGTCCGTGGTCCCCTACTCCTTCTTCCGCGTCTCCGAGCTCTCGGGCTACGGTGCCGGCAACCGGGCCCCGCAGTTCTACCAGTCGGTGTGGGAACTGGGGGAGGGCGGCGACCTCGACGAGCTGCTGGCGCGCCACGTCGTGGCGACTCTCAAGCGGGCGCGCCGGGCGGGGGAAATGGTCTCCTCCGCCGACGCGATCAGCGTCGCCCAGCACGCCCGCATGCTCGCCGCGCTGCGCCGGCGCCGGACGCCGATCCTCGACGACGTCCACGACGCGCTGTTCACCTGCTGCTGCAAGGGAAGCCCCGAGCGGCACGGCGGCCCGCTGCGGGAAGCGATCGACGCCACGGACATCGGGTCCCGGATCGGCGCGGTCACGCCCGAGCTGGGGCGGCTGCCGCTGGTCGCGGACTTCCACGAGCAGCTCGTCCGCCTGGAGCTGGGCGAGGTGATCGACCAGGAGAAGCGGATCACGGTCAGGATCGACCGGCGCGAGGGCGACGGGCGCTCGCGGTCGGCCTTCGTGCACCGCCTCGCCTTCCTTAAGGTGCCGCTCGTCGAGCTGTTCGAGGCCGGCGGCGCCGGTCCCACCGGAGGCACCCTCTTCAAGGAGGTGTGGCGCCTGCTGTGGAGTCCCGAGGTCGAGCCGACGCTGGTCGAGTGCGCCCTGTACGGCGACACGATCGAGACCGCGTCGCTGGCACGGCTGCGCGAGCAGCTCGCCCAGCACGCCGATCAGGCCGGGCTGACGGCTCAGAGGCTCCGCGAGGCGCTCGAGATGGACCTGCCGACCCTGGTCGACGAGGCCGAGCACGCGTGCCGGGCCGCCGTCGCCACCGATCCGCGGTTCGTGTCGCTGGCCACGGGCCTCCGCCACATCCAGGTCCTGCGCCGGCAACTGGTCTACCAGCAGGTGCGCCGCGAGCGGTTCGACGATCTCGTCGAGCAGTGTTTCGACCGGGCCTGCTTCGCCCTGGGCGAGGCGGCGAACGCGCCGGACGCCGAGCAGGAACACATCGTGGAAGCGCTGCGGGTGGTGGCCGAGACCCTGCTCGGCGACGAGAGTGGAGCGCTCGATCGCGACGTGCTCGTCCAGCACGTCCGGGGCGCGGCCGACGCGAGCCAGGTCCCCTTCCTGCGCGGCGCGTTCCTGGGCATGCTGGCCGAGCTCCGCGTCGCTTCGCCGGAGGACACGAGTTCCGCCCTCGCGGCGTGGGCCCGCGAGCCCCCGGAGCGCATGGTGGCAGCCGGAGAGTTCCTGGACGGGATGCTGGCCGCCAGCCGCACCTCGCTGTTGCTCGGGGCCGATCACCTCGTGAACGCGGTCGACGATCTGCTGGCGGCGGCCGACCACGACGCGTTCCTGGTGATGCTCCCGCGCCTGCGCTCGGCGTTCGGCCGTCTCCACGAACGCCAGCGCCAGACACTCGCGGACCGCGTGGCGCAGCGCCACGGTCTCAAGGAACCCGAACAGCTCACCCGCCTCTCCACCTCGGTGGCCGCCGGCGTGCTGCTGGCGCGACTCGATGAACGGGCCGGCCGCATCCTGTCCGAGTGGGGATTCTGATGCCCAGCCAGGCCCCCCAGGTGGCGCGCTGGCGGCTGGTGCTGGGACGTGACGCGGAGGCTGCCGGGCTGAGCCTGGGCGGCGACCCGCGGCTGCAACGGATCGAGCAGCTCGTCGGCTTCCTCTACCAGGACGCCCCCGAATCGACGGGATCGCGCACGGGTGGGCGCGGCCCGTCGGCGCTGACCGTTCCGCAGTGGGTCGACGGCGTGGGCGAGCTGTTTCCGCGGCAGGCGCGCGAGGTGATGGAGCGGGAACTCGTGCGGCGCCGCGGCATCCGCGAGCTGCTCGACCAGCCCAAGCTGCTCGAGCGGATCGAGCCCAGCACGGAGCTGGTGAAGACGCTGCTGACCCACAAGGACCTGCTCGACGAGCGGACCCGCGCGCTGGCCCGGCGCATCATCGAGAAGGTGGTGGAGGAGCTGAAGCGCCGGATGCAGCTCCAGGTGGAGACCGCGATCACGGGCGCGATCCGGCGCGACCGGCACTCGCCGCGCCGGGTCTGGCGCAACCTCGATCTCAAGACCACGCTCCGCCGCAACCTGAAGCACTACGACCGCCGCCACGGCCGGCTGCTGGTGGACCGCGTCTACTACTTCGCGGCCGAGCGCAACCGTCGCCCCTGGCACGTCGTGATCGCGGTCGACCAGTCAGGCTCGATGCTCGACTCGGCGATCCACTCCGCGGTGATGGCCTCGATCTTCCACGAGCTGCCGTCGGTCCGCACGTCCCTGTTCCTGTTCGACACCCAGGTCGTGGACCTCTCGGACCAGGTCGGCCAGCCGGTCGACGTGCTGCTCCGCGTGCAGCTCGGAGGCGGCACGCTGATCGCCCAGGCCCTGCAGTACGCGAACCAGCTCGTGCGCGAACCCGCTCGGACCATCGTCGTGCTGATCACGGACTTCTACGAAGGCGGCCCGGAGGGCGCGCTCGTGCGCCAGGTCGAGGAGATGGCCCGCAGCGGCATCCGCATGATCGGGCTCGGCGCGCTGGGGTACGACGCCCGCCCGGCCTACAACAAGCCGACCGCTCGCAAGCTCCGCAAGGTCGGCATGGACGTCCTCGTGTGCACGCCGGAGAAGCTCGCGGACTGCATGGCGCAGATCATTCGCGGCTGATTGCCCCGACGGCGAGCGGAGGCCGCGCTACACCCGCCGGTCGGCGAAGCGGCGCTCGATCGCGTGGGCGGCGGCGAAGCCGGCGAGGGCCATCGCGAGGACCGCGGCGACGACGAGCGCGCGGGGGACGCCGAAGAAGTCCGGCAGCGTCTGCTCGCCCATCTCGCCGGCCAGGTACAGGCCCTCGAGCGCCGGGTAGGCGAAGGCGAAGCCGGCGCAGCCCGCGAGGATGCCGAGCAGGGTGACGAGACCGTCGAGGCGGCCGGTGGCCGCGGCCGCGACGCCGGTGCCCGGGCAGTAGCCGCCGACGACGAAGCCGACGCCCAGCAGCAGGCCGCCGGCGACCTGCGCGATCCAGTACGTGGGGACCAGCGCGACCAGCGACAGGTCGAGCGCGCCCGCCCAGGCCAGCGCGCTGGTGCCGATCATCGCGGTCACGATCGCGGTGAACATCACCTTGAAGACCGCGAGATCGTCCAGGTAGAACTGCGAGGTGAGCTTGCGCGCGCTGCCGAAGCCGGCCCGCTCCAGCGCGAAGCCGAAGCCGATCCCCAGCAGCAGGGCGAGCAGCAGCGAGACGCCTTCGCCGAAGGCGCCCGTCTCGAAGAGCGGAGCGTTCATCGCCACTGCCTCCGCACCAGCGGCGCCGCCGCGTAGGCGCCGGCGAACACGCACATCATGAAGGCCCAGCTCCCGAGGTTGAGCATCGCGCCGCCGGTGAGCGCCTGGCCCGAGGTGCAGCCGCGGGCCAGGTCGGCGCCGACGCCCATCAGCGCCCCGCCCGCGAAGGCGAGGCCGAGCCGCGCGCCGACCGACGCGCGCGGGCCGCGCTCGACGGTCCCGGCGACGCGGTGGGCGAGCCAGCCGGAGAGCAGCGCGCCGAGCGCGAGGCCGACCACCTCCAGCACGATCCACGAGCGCAGCGGGTGATGCTCGCCGTCGCCCAGGTAGCGCCCCAGGAACTCGTGGTCCGCGACCCACTGCGGCGCGGCGAGCGAGGCGAGCCAGGCGACCACCGTGTTGAATGCGCCGACGGCGCCCAGCCCGCGGCCCATCAGCACGAAGGCCGCGAGCAGCACCAGGCCGAGGCCGAAGCCGGCGAGGTAGGGGTTGGAGTACGGGGCGGGCGCCGGGCGCCCGCCCTCGCTCGACGACATGAGACTCGGCCTACGCCTTCCAGCTCTGCAACATGAGCATGTAGTTGGCGCGCTCGTAGACCGCGGGGTCGGGACAGCGGTCGAGGCCGAGGTTGCCGCGCATCTCGGAGACCGAGTTCCACTCGTGCTCCTCGAGCCAGCGCTCGAACGAGACCCGCAGCTCCTTGAGGTGGTCGGGGCCGTGCTTGAGCAGGGCCGAGACCACCTGCACCGCGCTGGCGCCGCACATGATCGACTTCACGCCGTCGACCGCGGTGTGCACGCCGCCGCTGACCGCGAGGTCGGCGGCGACCCGGCCGGAGAGGATCGCCAGCCAGCGCAGCCGCAGCGGCAGCTCCTCCGAGGTGGACAGGTGCAGCTCGCGCTTCACCTCCAGCGCCACGGGATCGACGTCCGGCTGGTAGAAGCGGTTGAACAGCACGAGGGCGGAAGCGCCGGCTCGCGCGCACTGCGCCCCGAACGACGCGGGAGCCGAGTAGAACGGCGAGAGCTTGACCGCCAGCGGCAGGGTCACCGCCGCCCGCAGGTCGCGCACCATCGTGAGCGTCGCTTCTTCCACCGCGCGGCCGTCCGTCTCGAGGTCGGTGGCGAGCCGGTAGACGTTGAGCTCGATGGCGTCGGCGCCGGCCTCCTCGAGCAGCTTGCCGTGATCGATCCACGCGCCCGGCGTGGTGCCGTTGAGCGAGGCGATCACCGGGATCGACACGGCCCGCTTCACCTGCCGCAGGTGGTCGAGGTACTCGTCGGGCCCGAGCACGAAGCTCTGCGGCGCCGGGAAGTAGGTCATCGCCTCGGCGAACGACTCGCCGTGCGACTCGGTGTGGACGAAGGTCGCGACCTGCTCGCGGACGATCTGCTCCTCGAACAGCGAGCGCAGCACGAGGGCCGGGGCGCCGGCGTCCTCCAGCCGCCTGACGGTGTCGAGGTCGTCGCACAGCGGAGAGGCGCCCGGCAGGAACGGGTGCGCCAGGTCGAACCCGAGGTAGTTGGTCTTGAGGTCCATGACGCTCTCCCTACTCCTTCTTTGCCGCGGCTGCGCCGACCGGCTCCGGTTCGGCCGGGGGCAGGGCCACCTTCAGGCCGGCGAGCTGCTCGTAGACCGAGAAGCGCTGGATCGCGGCCTTCTCGGACATCTTCGCGAGGCGCTGGAAGCGCTCCTTGTCGATCCGCTCGACCATGCGGAAGCGCGCCTCGTTGCGCATGTAGTCCGCCACCTTGCCCTTGCGCGGCGGCGAGTCGACCAGCAGCGGCGGCTGGCCGGCGGCGACCCGGCGCGGGTCGAAGCGGAACAGCGGCCAGACCCCGGTCTCGCAGGCCAGCTTCTGCTGGTCGAGGCCGTGGACCATGTCGTAGCCGTGGGCGATGCAGTGGCTGTACGCGATGATCAGCGACGGGCCGTCGAAGGCCTCGGCCTCGAGGAAGGCCTGCACCGTCTGCTGCATCTTGCCGCCCATCGCGATGCGCGCGACGTAGGCGTTGCCGTAGGTCATCGCCAGCAGGCCCAGGTCCTTCTTGCCGATGTCCTTGCCCGCCTCGGCGAACTTGGCCGAGGCGCCCAGCGGCGTCGCCTTGCTCTGCTGGCCGCCGGTGTTGGAGTAGACCTCGGTGTCGAGCACCAGGATGTTGACGTTGCGGCCCGAGGCCAGCACGTGGTCGAGGCCGCCGAAGCCGATGTCGTAGGCCCAGCCGTCGCCGCCCACGATCCACACCGACTTCTTGACCAGGTCGTCGGCCACCGACTCGAGCGCCCGCGCGTCGGGCGTCCTGACCGCCGCCAGCTTCGCGCGCAGCGCCACGACCCGCTCGCGCTGCTCCGCGATGCCCTTCTCGGTGCTCATGTCGGCGCCGAGCAGCGCGCCGCACAGCTCCTCGCCCACCTCCGCCGCCAGCCGCTTCAGCAGCTGCTCGGCGGTGCGCTTGCGGGAGTCGAGGGCCAGCCGCAGGCCGAGGCCGAACTCGGCGTTGTCCTCGAACAGCGAGTTGGCCCAGGCCGTGCCGCGGCCGTCCTTGTTGGCCGCCCACGGCGTGGTCGGCAGGTTGCCGCCGTAGATCGACGAGCAGCCGGTGGCGTTGGCCACGACCGCGCGGTCGCCGAACAGCTGCGACAGCAGCTTCACGTACGGCGTCTCGCCGCAGCCCGTGCAGGCGCCGGAGAACTCGAACAGCGGCTGCAGGAGCTGCGAGCCCTTGACGTCCATCCGCTTGATCGCGGTGCGGTCGATCTCGGGCAGCGAGAGGAAGGTCTCGAAGCGCTTGGCCTCCAGCTCGCGGATCGGCCGCTGCGGCACCATGTCGATCGCCTTGTGCCGCGGGTTGGTCTTGTCCTTCGCGGGGCAGGCGGCGACGCACAGCCCGCAGCCCGTGCAGTCCTCGGGCGCGACCTGGACCGTGTAGAGGTGGTCCGGGATCTCGTTGGACTTGAACGGCACCTTCAGGAAGTCGTCCGGCACGCCCTTGGCCGAGGCCTCGGGGTAGGCCTTGGTGCGGATCGCCGCGTGCGGGCAGACGAACGCACAGTAGTTGCACTGGATGCAGATCTTGGGGTCCCAGACCGGGATCTCGAGCGCGATGTTGCGCTTCTCCCACTGGGTGGTGCCGACCGGCCAGGTGCCGTCGATCGGGAACGCGCTGACCGGCAGCAGGTCGCCCTTGCCCGCGAGCATCACGGCCTCGACCCGCTTGACGAACTCCGGCGCGTTCTCCGAGACGATGCCCGGGCGGCGGCGGTCCGTCAACGCGCGGTCCGTGACCTTGACCTCGTGAAGGTGGGCGAGCGCCGCGTCGACCGCGGCGTAGTTGCGCTTGACGATCTCGGCGCCGCGCTTCGAGTAGGTCTTCTCGATCGCGTGCTTGATCTCCTCGATCGCCTGCTCGCGCGGCAGCACGCCGGAGAGCGCGAAGAAGCACACCTGCATGACCGTGTTGATGCGCCCGCCGAGGCCCGCGTCGCCCGCGACCTTGACGGCATCGATCACGTAGAGCTTCATGCGGCGCTCGACCAGGCCCTCCTGCAGCTCGCGCGGCAGCGTGTCCCAGACCTTGTCGGGGCCCCACGGCGTGTTGAGCAGGAAGGTGGCGCCCGGCCGGGCGGTCTCCAGCACGTCGAACTTCTCGACGAACTCGGGCTGGTGGCAGGCCACGAACCCGGCCTGGCGCACGAGGTAGGTCGAGCGGATCGGGCGCGGGCCGAAGCGCAGGTGGGAGATGGTCGAAGCACCCGACTTCTTGGAGTCGTAGACGAAGTAGCCCTGGGCGAAGTTGGGCGTCTCCTCGCCGATGATCTTGATCGAGTTCTTGTTGGCGCCCACGGTGCCGTCGGCGCCGAGGCCGTAGAACACCGCCCGCACCACGTCGTCGGGCTCGATGTCGAACTCGTTGTCCAGCGGCAGCGACAGGTGGGTGACGTCGTCGACGATGCCGACCGTGAAGTGGTTCTTCGGCTTCTCGGCGGCCAGGTTGTCGAACACCGCCTTCACCGCGGGCGGGCCGAACTCCTTCGAGGACAGGCCGTAGCGGCCGCCGACGACCTTCGGCCGCGCCGCGAACGGCGAGTTGCCGGCTTCTTCGGCCTCGCGCAGCGCGGTGACGACGTCCTGGTACAGCGGCTCGCCGGTGGCGCCCGGCTCCTTGGTGCGATCGAGGATCGCCAGCGACTTCACCGTGCGCGGCAGCGCGTGCAGGAAGTCGGCGGTCGCGAACGGGCGGAACAGGCGGACCTTCAGCACGCCGACCTTCTCGCCGCGGGCGACCATCCAGTCGACCAGCTCGTGCACGGCCTCGGCGCCCGAGCCCATCAGCACGATCACGCGCTCGGCCTCGGGGTGGCCGACGTAGTCGAACAGGCGGTAGGCGCGGCCCGTGATCTTCGCGAAGCGCTCCATCGCCTCCCTGACGTGGCCGGGGCAGGCGTCGTGGAACAGGTTGGCGGCCTCGCGGGCCTGGAAGAAGACGTCGGGGTTCTGGGCGGTGCCGCGGATCACCGGCCGGTCGGGCGAGAGCGCCCGCGTGCGGTGGTCGAGGATCTGCTGCTCGTCGATCAGCGCCAGCAGGTCCTCGTTGACGAGCTCCTCGATCTTGGCCACCTCGTGCGACGTGCGGAAGCCGTCGAAGAAGTGCAGGAACGGGAGGCGCGCGCGCAGCGTCGCCGCGTGGGCGATCGCCGCCATGTCCTGCGCCTCCTGCACGGAGCCCGAGCACAGCATCGCGAAGCCGGTCTGGCGGCAGGCCATCACGTCGGAGTGGTCGCCGAAGATCGAGAGCGCGTGGGTCGCCAGCGTGCGGGCGGCCACGTGCATCGCGAACGGGGTCAGCTCGCCCGCGATCTTGTACATGTTGGGGATCATCAGCAGCAGGCCCTGGGAGGCCGTGAACGTCGTGCTGAGCGCTCCCGCCTGCAGCGCGCCGTGCACGGCGCCGGCGGCGCCGCCCTCGGACTGCATCTCGACGACCTCGGGCACGCGGCCCCACACGTTGGTCTGGCCGTAGGCCGACCAGGCGTCCGACAGCTCGCCCATCGACGAAGAAGGGGTGATCGGGTAGATCGCGATGACCTCGGAGAGGCGGTGGGCGACGGCGGCAACCGCTTCGTTGCCGTCCACGGTGATCATTCGGCGCGCAGGCATGTGTCCTCCTGGTCGGAGGCAGAGTCCAAGAGGTGTGCCACCTCGATCGCGAAAATAGTGCGCCCCCGCGGGGGCTAGAATGCCCCTCCCGCTTGAGCGATTCCGGCCCCGCCGCCTCCGACCGCCTGTTCACGCCGCTGTTCTTCGTCATGTGCGGCTTCACGTTCACGGTGTTCCTGTCGGCGTTCATGCTGTTCCCGACGGCTCCCTTCCGCATCCTGGAGCTGGGCGGCAGCGATTTCGCGGCCGGGATGTTCCTGGGCCTGCTCACCTACTCGTCGGCGATCGCCGCACCTTTCACGGGGGCGCTGGCCGACCGCTTCGGCCGGCGCCGGGTGCTGGTCTCGTGCAGCCTCGTGCTGGCGGTGTTCGCCGCCGCCTACGCCGTCGTCCCCGGCGTGACGCCGCTGCTGGCGCTGGTGCCGCTGCACGGCGCCTTCTGGTCGGGGCTGATGGCGGCCTCGGCCGCGTTCGTCTCGGACATCCTGCCGGCTCATCGCCGGGCCGAGGGCCTCGGCCTGTGGGGGCTGTCGACGATCGCCGCGATCTCGATGGCGCCGTCGTTCGGCTTCGCGCTCAAGGCGCACGGCTGGCCGGCGGTGTGCCTCGCCTGCGGCGCCCTCAACCTGGTGATGGCGGCGATCGCGTCGCGGCTGCGCGAGCCGCGCCACGAGCCGCGGTTCCGCGCCGGGGGCCGCGGCGGCGTCGTCGAGTGGCGGATCGTGTTCCTGTCGCTGACGCTCTTCCTCTACTCGTTCGGCTACGGCGGCATCACGTCGTTCTCGGCCGTCGACGCCCAGCGCGCGGGGATCGAGCCGAAGAGCCTGTTCTTCACCGTGTTCGCCGGCGCGATGCTGTTCTCGCGGGTGCTGATCGGGCGCCAGACCGACGCCCTCGGCCACCGGCGGGTGCTGATCCCGTGCCTGGTGGCGATCGCGGTCGGCCTCGCCATGATGGTGCCGCCGCCCACCCGCAACGGCTGGATCGCCGCGGCCGTCGTCTTCGGCACCGGCTTCGGCGCCGCCTACCCCGCGTTCGCGGCGCTCGTGCTGCAGAACGTGCCGCCCGAGCGGCGCGGGGCCGCGTTCGGCTCGATCCTGGCCGCCTTCGACACCGGCATCGGCACCGGCTCGGTGGCGATCGGCTTCCTCTCCGAGCGGATCGGCTTCCGCGGCGCGTGGGCGATCGCCGCCGCGCTCGCGTTCCTCGCCGTGCCCTACTTCCTGCAGGCCGAGAAGCGGCTGCTCGGGGCTACTCCGCCACCAGCGCCCTGAACCGCGGCAGGCCGGCCAGCGGCTGGAAGTCGGGCTCGATGCGGGCCCGCGCGCGGTTGAAGCGGGAGGCGCCGCGCACGGCGTGCTCGAGGTCGTCGAGCGCCGGCTCGCGCTGGTCGAGCAGGGCGTGGGCGAGGGCCGCGTAGTAGCGGGTGTAGGCGTCGTCGGCGCCCTGCCCCAGCCGCCGCTGGAACGCGTCGAGCGCGGCCGCCGCTTCGTCGCGACCCTCGGCCGCCCGGCCCGCGCGCCGCAGCGACGAGGCCCGGCGCACCCGCACCTCGATCGCCATCCGCTCGCGCAGCGCGTGGTCGGCGCGGCGCACGAAGTTCTCCTCGCGGTCGTACTCGAGCAGCGCCTCCTCGTCGCGGCCGCGCAGGGCCAGCAGGTGGCCGAGCCGGACGTAGGCGCCGACGATCTGCACGCCCTCGCGCCCGGACAGCGACTCCTCCTGCAGCGCGATCGCGCGGCGCGCGGCCGCCTCGCCGCGGGCGAAGTCGCGCAGGTAGGCCGCGCAGTGGGCGAGCTGCAGCGCGTACCAGCCGGCCTGCGGGTTCGTCGCCAGCGCCCGCTCGTAGAGCGCGGCGGCGCCGGCGAAGTCGGCGAGGCCGATGAAGTGGGCGCGGGCCAGGGCGCCCCACGACGCCGCGTCGTCCGGCGCCAGGTCGCGCGCCTTCTCGATCGCGGCCAGCCCCTCGTCCAGCCGGCCGTCGGTGATCAGGCAGGCGCCCATCTCGCGCCACGCGACCGCCATCCCTGGCGCCAGTTCGAGCGCGCGTCGGAAGCTCGCCAGCGCGCGCTGGCGCAGCTCGGGGAAGCCGACGTAGTCCGACTTGAGGTCGAGCGCGACGGCCAGCGAGAAGTGGGCGCGCGCGTAGAGCGGGTCGGCGGCCACCGCGCGCTCGAAGTAGACGAGCGCCCGCTCCAGCGAGTCGCGGGTCTCGGCGCGCAGGTTGATCAGGCCGCGGGCGTACGCCTCGTAGGCGGCGACCACGCGCGTCTCGTCGCCGCCGTCGTCGAGCGCCGGGGCGGCCGCGGCGCCGGGCGCGAGCTGCGCCCCCAGCGCCGCCGCGGCCTGGCGCAGCCCGCTCGCGAGTTCGGCGACGATGCGGTCCTGCAGCGCGAAGATGTCGGCGATCGGCCCGTCGAGCTTGACGGCGTGCACGACCGCCCCCCGCTCGACGTCGAGCACGCGGGCCGTGACGCGCACGGCGGCGCCGGCCCGCTGGCAGGCGCCGGAGACGACGAAGCGGGCGCCGAGCTCGCGGCCGAGCGCGTGTGCCACGTGGTCCTCCGCGGCGCGGTCGCCGAGCTTGCGCACCACCTCGAGCGTGCGCTCGCGGGCGATCACCTCGACGCCGGAGAGCCGCGCGAGGTCCGCCGACACCGTCTCGGAGACGCCGATCCCCAGCCAGTCGTCCTCGCGGCTGCCAGTGACGTTGACGAAGGCCAGCACGGCCGTGGTGGGCGCGACGACCGCGGCGGCGGCGGGACCCGAGGCCGGACGGGCTCCGGCGCGCAGCGCCCGCAGGTCGTCGGCGACCTCGCGCATGTCGGCATGGCGTGCGCGGCGGTCCTTCGCGAGCATCCGGCGCAGCACGCGGTTCGCGTCGGCTCCCCGCGGGTCGGCCAGCTCCAGCGGCTCCGGGTCGCGGTTGAGGATCGCGTCGAACAGCTCGCCCAGCGACTCGCCGCGGAAGGGGCGGCGGCCCGCGAGCAGCTCGTGCAGCACGACGCCGAGCGAGAAGACGTCGGTGCGCGGGTCGAGGTCCGCGCCACGAACCTGCTCGGGGGACATGTAGTGCACCGTGCCGGCGCCGGCCTCGAGCCCGGGAGCCGCCCCCGCCGGACGCGAGCGGGTCGGCGCGTCGGGGTCGAGGGCCGCGACGGGCAGTGCGAGGCCGAAGTCGAGCACCTTGACCCGCCCGTCCGCGCCGACCATCAGGTTCGCCGGCTTGACGTCGCGGTGCACGACCCCAGCGGCGTGGGCGGCCGCCAGCGCGTCCGCGGCCTGCACGGCGAGATCGAGGGCCGCGTCGAGGTCGAGCGAAGGATCCCCGACCAGCGCATCGAACGTGCGGCCCGCCACGTGTTCCATCGCGATGTAGGCGGTGCGCTCGTCGCCCTCGGCGATCTCGTCGACCTCGTAGATGACCGCGATGCCGGGGTGGTTGAGCGAAGACGCGACGCGCGCCTCGCGCAGCAGCCGCGCCCGCGCGGTGGCGTCGCCGGGGCAGCACTCCTGCAGCATCTTCAGCGCGACCGTGCGCCCGAGCCGCTCGTCGTCGGCCTGCCACACGGCGCCCATGCCGCCGCGGCCGAGCAGGCGCGTCAGGCGGTAGCGGCCGACCTGGCGCCCCGGTTCGAGGTCCAGGTCCGCGCGGGGACCGCAGCTTTCGCTCATCGAGACGCCGATTATCTCCCGGGCTCCGCGGGCGGGGATATGCTCGCGGCCATGTCCCAGGAACGGCTGATCGCGCTCGAGGAGAAGGTCGCCCACCAGGAGCGCACGATCGCGGAGCTCGACGAGGTCCTGCGCGACTTCACGCAGCGCGTCGAGCGGCTCGAGAAGCGGGTCCGCGAGCTGGAGAGCCAGGGCCAGGCGCCGCTCGCCGACGCGCCCGGCGAGAAGCCCCCTCATTACTGAGGGCGGGTCACTCCCAGAGCCAGGCGGCGCCACGCACGCCGGAGGCGTCGCCGTGGACGGGCGGCAGCAGCGGCGTGTCGACGCGGTCGCTGAACGCGTAGCGGCCCCACAGTCGCGGCACCTCCTCGTACAGGTGGGGCAGGTTGGACAGGCCGCCGCCGAGCACGATCGCGTCGGGGTCGAGCAGGTTGAGCACCGAGGCGAGCGCGCGCGCCATGCGGTCGGCGTGGCGGCCGAGCGCCTCGCGGGCCGCCACGTCGGTCGCCGCGGCCAGTTCTTCCGCGCTGCGCCCGCCGGCGTCGCGGGCGAGCCCCGGCCCCGAGAGAAACGTCTCGATGCAGCCGTGCTTGCCGCAGTAGCAGGCCGGGCCCGGCCACTCGCCGATCCGCGGCCACGGCAGCGGGTTGTGGCCCCACTCGCCGGCGATCGCGTTGGGCCCGGTCCACGCGTGGCCGCCGATGGCGATGCCGCCGCCCGTGCCGGTGCCGACGATCACGCCGAACACCAGCCGCCGTCCGGCCGCCGCGCCGTCCCGGGCTTCGGACACCGCGAAGCAGTTGGCGTCGTTGGCGAACCGGACCTCGCGGCCGAGGGCGGCCTCGAGGTCCGGCTTCAGCAGGCGGCCGTTGAGCCAGGTCGAGTTGGCGTTCTTGACCCGGCCCGTCGCCGGCGAGATCGCCCCCGGCATGCCGAGTCCGACCGTGCCGCGCTCCCCGGCCTCGGCCTCGAGCGCCGCGACGAGCTCGGCGATCGCGCGCAGCGTCGCGTCGTAGTCGTCGCGCGGCGTCGCCACCCGCCGCCGCGCGCGCGCCGCGCCGGAGGCGTCCAGCGCGACGCCTTCGATCTTGGTGCCGCCGAGGTCGATCCCGATCCGCATCGCGCCCGCGATTATCGGGCTTCCCGGCCCCGAGGCGCGGTGCTAACTTCGACCGGATGGCGACGGTCATGGAGCTGGAACCGCGGCGGCTGGTGACGCAGGTGGCCGGTCGATACAGGGCGCTGCCCCAACTCCCGGTCACTCTCGGCGAACAGAGCGAGCCCGAGCCCGACCCGGGCGCGGCGCGTTGGGGCACCCGCGCGGTCGTGGCCCGCGGCGAGGTCGCGCCGGCCGCGAGCGTGCCCGGCGTCGCGGTCCCGGTCGACGGCCTGTTCGGATAGGCGGTCGACCCTTGCGGGGCGAAGCCCAGGACGGTTTCGGCCCCGGCGCGCGCTTCCTGCTCGTCGCGGCCGCCGCCGTGATCCTCGCCGCCGGGCTCCGCGCGGCCGCGGTGGCGGTCGTGCCGGTGCTGCTCGGCGTGTTCCTGGCCGTGATCGGCGCCCCCCTGCTGGACCGCCTCCGCCGCCTGCCGCTGCCCGGCGGTCGTCGCCTGCCTCAAGGCATCGCCGTGCTGCTCACGATGTCCGCAGGGATCACCGTCGTGGTCAGCCTGGCACTGGTGCTCACGACCTCCTTCCGCGGCCTGGCAGAGGCGGCGCCTCGCTACGAGCAGCGCTTCGCTGCGATGGCCGACGAGGGCCGGGCGTGGCTGGCGCAGCGCGGCGTGCCGGTCGACGCAACCCTGCCGCAGATGCTCGGGCCCGAGCAGGTGCTCGGCCTGTTCCGGGGCACCGCGGCGACGGTGACGCGGCTGCTGACCCAGCTCGTGCTCGTGGTGCTGGTGCTGGCCTTCGCGCTGATGGAGGGGCCGCGGCTGCCGGCCAAGCTCCACGCCGCGTTCGGCGAGTCGTTCCGGGCCGAGGAACGCCTCGCCAAGGTCGCCGCCGAGGTGCAGGTCTACCTGCGGGTCAAGACGCTCGTGAGCCTGGCGACGGGCGTGGGCTGCGGCCTCTGGGTGGCCCTGCTGGGAATCGACTTCGCCTTCCTCTGGGGCTTCCTGGCCTTCGTGCTGAACTTCATCCCCAACCTGGGCTCGATCCTCGCGGCCGCGCCGCCGACGCTGCTGGCGCTCGTGCAGCACGGGCCCGGCTCCGCGATCGCGGTCGTGATCGGCATCCTCGTCGTCAACCAGGTGATGAGCAGCGTCGTCGAGCCGCACCTGATGGGGCGCTCGCTGGGCCTCTCTCCGCTGGTCGTGATCCTCTCGCTGGTCGCCTGGGGCTTCGTGCTGGGCGGCGTCGGCATCGTGCTGGCAGTGCCCGTCACGATGACGCTGAAGATCCTGCTCGAGAACAGCGAGGACCTGCGCTGGCTCGCCGTCCTGCTGGAGGGGAGCGCGCGGGAACTGGCGCCTCCGCCGCGCTGAGCGCCGCTCAGGTGCCCGCGATCTTCTCCAGCTTCTCGCGCTGGCCCAGCCGGTAGAAGCGGCGCGCCTCCCGCAGCAGGTCGTGCAGCCGCGCGGGGCGCAGGTAGGCCCGCTCGAGGTACCCGCAGTAGCGGAAGGCGAGCGCGCTCGCCGCGTGGTAGCGCTGCTGCTCGTCGGCCGAGAGCCCCGCGGCCAGCGAGTAGCGGCGGAACAGCGCCTCGCGCAGGTGGGTCGACACCGCGCCCTCCCGCTGCAGCGAGAGCAGGAACGCGGCCGTCAGGTACTTGTCGACCTCGGCCTGCAGCTCCAGCTCGAGCCGGGTCACGCTGCGGCCGGCGCCCGCGCAGAAGGCGAGGTAGACGAAGTGGCTGATCTCCTCGGTCAGCGTGCAGAACGCGGCGAGGTTGCCGCCGTGCAGCCCCCCGCGCGGGTCGTCCGCGGCGAGCTGGCGCAGGACCTCGGGCTCGAGCACCACGCCCAGCTCCACCTCGTCTTCCGCGGGGTGGGTGACGAGGACGCGGCTGCGCGCGCCGGGCAGATCCGCGACCCGGGCTTCGTCGACGAGGAAAGCGGTGACCGGCTCCTGCGGCGGCACCGCGTAGACGTTCTCGAGCCGGCGCTGGACGTCGAGCATCAGCCCGTGGGGACCCGCCGCCTGCGCCCCGGTCACGACAGCCGCGCCTCGCGCGCGGACGCCATCGGCGCGATGCCCTGGGCCTGCAGGAGCTGCGCCGCGCGCTTCGAGCCCGTCTGCTGCCAGCGCTCGTAGAGCCGCACCACGGACTGCACGGTCGTCAGCCGCGTCGTCTCCGACACCTCCTGCAGCAGGTCCGAGAACTCGACGAAGCGCGCCGCCAGCTCTTCGAAGACCGGGGCCACGCTGCCCGCCGCCTCGCGCGAGAGCCGCGCGTAGGCGAAGCCGCCGAGCGCGCGGCAGTAGTCGAGATCGACCAGCCGCCGCGCCAGCGAGTCGGCGAAGAAGCCGGACAGGAACAGCGCCTGGTCGCCCAGCGACTGCAGCAGCCGCGCCCGCTCCGCGCGCGCGGACCGCACCGCCTCGACGTAGAGCAGCGCCAGCGGCGTCTCGTCGGCGCCGCCGTCGCCGGCGACCATGCTGCGCCCGATCGCGCGCGTCAGCAGGTTGACGAGGTAGTACTCCGTGAAGGCGGACGTCGACACGCGCTGGTGGTCCATCGCCTTCTCGAGCTGCTCGCGGAAGAACTCGACGGGCGTCTCGTCGCAGACCAGCGGCTCGGTCATGGGCGTTCCCTCCTGCTTCCCGGGACCTCTCGCGAGAGAGCGATTGCAGGAGCCGTGCTAGCGGCCGCGGGTCCCGACTGCCAGCGCCAAGTCGCTCGTGTGCCGCAGTTTGCGACGGACGAACGCGCGCTCGCGTCGCGCCGGCGACCCGCGCGCTGTCACCCAAGGTGACATCGATGTTCACTTTCGGGCGCAATCACCAGGTCGCCTCGCGGTCGCCACTCGCGAGCGCTCGCCGCCCACGAGCGCCAGGAGGCTCAGGCGAGCGTGAATCTCCCGACCAGCGCCTCCTCGGCGCACAATGCCTCGCACGCGCGGTCCAGCGCCGCGTACTCGCTGGCCAGCGCGGCGCGCGCCTCGTCGTAGGCCGCCTCGGAATCCCAGCGGTCGATCACGAGGTGATCCGCCGCCGGGCCTGGCGTCGGCCGCAGCAGCACGGTCCCTCGATACCCGCGGGCGCGCGCGAACAGCCGCGCCCAGTCGCCCGCCGGTCCGTAGGCGGCGACGAACTCGGCCTCGCGCCCAGCCGCGGGCCGGAAGCGCCACACGACCTGGAACTCGCTCACCGCAGCAGGCGGTTGTGCTCGACCATCAGGCAGCGGTCCATCACGACGAAGCGGCCGCGCTCGGTGGCCCGCAGCGCCGCCGCCTCGTCGACGCAGTCGTACTGGGTCCAGATCGCCGGGGCGTCGGTCGCCAGGAACTCGTCGACCACCGCGCCCACCTCGTCGGCGCGGCGGAAGACGTTGACCAGATCGACGGGGCCCGGCACCTCCGCGAGCGACCGATGGACGCGCGCGCCGAGGATCTCGTCCTCGCGCGGGTAGACCGGCACGATCTCGTAGCCGTGGCGCTGCATGTAGGCGCTGACGCGGTACGAGTCGCGGTGGGCCTTCGGCGACAACCCGACCACCGCGATCCGCTTCACGCGCGACAGCAGCGCGCGGACCTCGTCGTCACCCGGGTTCTCGAAGCTCATCGCCCGATCGTCGGCGAGGCCGCGTCGGCGCGCAAGCGGCGGGCCGCCAGCCGCAGCACCTCGCCGACCTGCTCGCGCCAGTAGTCCCAGCCGTGGGTGCCTGGCCGCTGGCGGAACTCGTGCGGCACCTTCGCCTCGACCAGCAGCGCGGCCAACTCGCGGTTCTGCGCCAGGAAGGGGTCGTCGAGGCCGCAGTCGAAGTAGAGGAACGGCCGCTCGACCCCGCCTGGCTCGCGCAGCAGGGCGAACAGGTCGTTGGCGCGGGCCGTGACCGGGTCGGGGAAGGCGCGGTCCAGGCTCTCGCGCAGCAGGGCCCAGCGCGAGCCGTCCGCGCGCGCGTTGTGGCTCGGTGCCGCCACCACGCCGCTGATCGAGGCGGCCACCGCGAAGCGCCCCGGGTGGCGCACCGCGATCTTGAGCGCGCCGTAGCCGCCCATCGAGAGCCCCGCGATCGCGCGCCCCGCGCGGTCGTTCGCCACCGGGAAGCGCCGCTCGACGTCGGGCAGCACCTCCTCCAGCAGCGAGCGCTCCCACGGTGCGCCGGGCGCGTCGGTGTACCAGCCCGCTCCCCCCTCCGGCGTGACGACCGCGAGCCCGAGTGCTTCGGCCTGTTCCTCGACCTCCGTCCGCTCGAACCAGTTGGAACTGGCGCCGTCGAGCCCGTGCAGCAGGTAGACGACAGGCGTGCCTGCGCCCGCGCCGGCCGGCAGTGCGATGCGGTACGGGATCGGTCGCCCGAGCAGGGCGCTGTGCAGGTCGACGGTCTCGACGCGCGGCGCGACCGGCGGGGAGACGGCCCGGGACGCGGGCGCAGCCGCCAGGGCCGTCGTCAGCAGGATCGCAGCGCCCGCGCGCCGCATCACGCCAGTCCGAGCCCCTGCAGCGCGAGCCGCGCGTTCATCCACAGGCACGGCAGCTCGAACACCGCGAACGCGAGCAGCGCCGCGACCACCGGCACGGCGCTGCGCTCGCCGGGCTCCACTTCGCCGTCGGGATCCTGCGCCGCCTCCTCGCGCAGCCGTCGCACCGCGAACGGCAGCTCGATCAGGTCCGCCACCAGCGCGTACGCGAAGACCGGCCACCACGGGACGCCCCACTGGGCGGGCTGCACGCCCGAGAGCCAGAAGAAGGCGCCGGCGGCGGACAGCGGAAAGGCGGGCAGTGTCGCGAAGAACAGGCCGCGCGGCCAGCTCGGCGTCGCCAGCTCCTGCCGCACGCCGAGCACGCCGATCGTCAGGTACACCGAGAGGTAGACGAGGCCGGCGACGGTGGCCGCATCCTGCGGGAAGCTCACTCGACGAACGTGACCTTGTTGATCTCGCGCAACGTGGTCTGTCCGGACAGCACCTTCTCCACCGCGGCCTCGCGCAGGAACGTCATGCCGTCCTCGCGCGCGGCCTGCTTCAGCTCGGACACGGGGCGCCGCTCGAGGATGAGCTGGCGCATGCGGTCCGACATCTCCAGCAGTTCGGCGACTGCCGTGCGGCCGTGGAAGCCGGTGCCGCCGCAGGCCTCGCAGCCCGCGGGCTCGAACAGGCGCAGCTCCGCGCCGTAGACCTCGGGGTCGAGCCCGGAGGCGCGCAGCAGCTCGGGGTCGGGCGCGGCCGGCCGCTTGCACTGCGCGCACAGCAGCCGCACCAGGCGCTGGGCCAGGATGCAGTTGAGGGCGGAGACGAAGTTGTACGGCTCGACGCCCATGTGCACGAAGCGGCCGATCACGTCGAACACGTTGTTGGCGTGGACCGTCGTGAACACCAGGTGGCCGGTCAGCGCCGACTGCACCGCGATCTGCGCGGTCTCCGGGTCGCGCACCTCGCCGACCATGATCTTGTCGGGGTCGTGGCGCAGGATCGAGCGCAGGCCGCGGGCGAAGGTCAGGCCCTTCTTCTCGTTGACCGGCACCTGGGTCACGCCCGGGACCTGGTACTCGACCGGGTCCTCGATGGTGATGATCTTGTCCTCGGGCGTCGCGATCTCGGAGAGCGCGGCGTACAGCGTGGTCGTCTTGCCCGACCCGGTCGGCCCGGTGACCAGCACCATGCCGTAGGGCTCGGTGACGTACTTGCGGATCTTGCGCAGCTCGGTGTCCGAGAAGCCGAGCACGTCGAGCCGCAGGCGCCGGAACTCGGCCGACAGCGACTCCTTGTCGAGCACGCGGATCACCGCGTCTTCGCCGTGCACCTGCGGCATGATCGAGACCCGGAAGTCGATCTTGCGGCCCGCCACCCGCAGCCGGAAGCGGCCGTCCTGCGGCACCCGCTTCTCGGCGATGTCGAGTTCCGCCATCACCTTCACGCGCGACAGGATCGTGTCGTGGTGCTTCTTGTCGAGCGGGTCGAGCGCGGGGTAGAGCACGCCGTCGATGCGGTACTTGGCGAGCACCTCGCGGTCCTTGGTCTCGATGTGGATGTCGGAGGCGCGGCGCTCGATGGCGCCCACGATCAGCGAGTCCACCAGCCGCACGATCGGGCTCTCGGCCGCGCCCAGCCGCTCGAGGTCGACGCCCGCTTCGCCGTCGTCGTCGGAGACGAGCTCGAGCCGCAGCGCCTCGCCGGCCCGCTCCAGCAGCGCGTCGCCGCCGCGGTGCCGGCGCAGGGCCTCCTCGACCCGCCGCGCCGGCGCGATCACCGCGTCGATCGGCCGGCCCAGGGCCCGCTCGGCGTCGTCGATCCGCGAGAGCTCGACGGGCCCGCCGAAGGCCAGCACCAGGCGCCCGCCGCGGCGCGCGAGCGGCACGCAGTCGAAGCGCACCAGCAGGTCGAGCGGCGCCTCGCGCCACAGCGCGGCGTCGTCGGGCACCACCTCGAGCGCGTCGAACGGCAGCCACAGCGCTGCGGCCTGCGCCCGCAGCCGATCGTCGTCGGCCGCGCTCATCGCTCTCGCCTCGCGCCCGGCAGCTCGCGCCCGGTGCGCAGGCCGCTCGGGCCCCGCTCGGGGAAGCGCTGCGCCAGGAACGCCCGGATCTGCTCGACGCGGCTCTCGGGGTGGGGATGGGTGGAGAGGAACTCGGTGCCGCGCCCGCGGCCGCCGCCGGCCTCGGCCAGCACCCGCATCACGCCCAGCATCTGGGCCGGGTCGTACCCGGCCTGGACCAGCGCCTCGAGCCCGAACGCGTCGGACTCGAGCTCGTCGGCGCGGCCGTACTTGAGGGTGAGCATCTTCGCCGCCATCTGCGCGGCAGCCCGGGCCATCATCCCGGAGCCGCCCTCGTCGGCGGCGCCGACGCCGACCGCGGTCGACAGCGCGCCGGCCAGCTCCGCGGTCGCCATGTGCTCGGCCCCGTGGCGGTGGATCACGTGGCCGATCTCGTGGCCGATCACGCCGGCGAGCTGGGCCTCGTTCTCCATCCTGTCGAACAGGGCGCGGGTGACGAAGATCTGGCCGCCGGGCAGCGCGAAGGCGTTGACCGTGCGGTCGTCGCCGAGCAGGTGGAACTCGAAGCGGTACGGGCTGCGGTCGGCGCCGCTCGCCTGCACGAGGCGCGCCCCCAGCTCGTCGACCAGCGCGGCCTTCGCGTCGGCGTCGGGCACGACGCCGCCCATCTTCGCGGCCATCCGCGGCGCGGCCTGCACGCCGAGCGCGATCTCCTGCGACGTCGACAGCGCCACCCGCTGCTTCTCCCCGGTCACCGGGTTGACCTCGGTGCGCGAGTAGTGGCGGACCAGCGCGAACAGCGCGATCGCGATCGCGATCAGGACCCGCGCGCCCGCGCCGCCGCCGGGCCTCGCGCGTCTCATGCCGCCCGCCGCCCTGCCGATCCGCATCCGCCCCTCCGCCGGCGATTATCGCGGAAACGGCGGCGCCGGCCGCGGTCGCGGCGACCGGGCCGCCGTCAGGACGTCGCCAGCGGCGTGCGGCCCGCGCGCGGCGCGACGATGGCGAGCCGGGCCCGCACCACCTCCAGCGCGAATGCCAGCAGGCCCCCGGCCGCCAGCGCGAGTCCGAGGTGCGGGAAGAGCGCGTAGCGCGGGAACATCCGGTCGAGCATCACCGCGTAGGGCAGCGCCGCGATCGCGAACCACAGTGCTCCGAAGGTGGCCACCTGCAGCCCGGGCCGCAGGCTCGCCCCGCGGAGCCGGGCCACCAGGCCGGCGCCGGCCGCCGCGAGTGCGGCCGTCACGGCCCCGGCCGCCAGCGGCAAGGCCGGGCCCTCGAAGAACGCGAGGTTCGGCCAGGCCTCGCCGTCGGGGTCGACGCGCACGGCGGCGTTCCAGAAGAACAGCGCGAAGCCGACGACCCGGGCCAGCATCCCGACCCCGACCTCGTACTCGAAGCCGGTGTGCTGCCGGTCCTCGAAGCTCGCCACCATGCGCACGAAGAGCAGGGCCCAGGCCGCGCAGAGGGCCACCGGTGCGGCGAAGCGCTTCCAGGCCGCGGCGGGCCAGCGCGAGAGGACGCCGTGAAGTGCGAGCAGCGCCAGCGTCGAGACCGCGGACTCCTTGCACAGCAGGGCGACCGCGAGGCTGAGCAGGCCCGCGGCCTCGAGGGGCCAGGACCGGCGCTCCACGCCACGGGTCCAGAGCAGGAACGCGAGCAGCGCGAAGGCGCCGGCGGCGAGCCCCTGGAACTCGGCGCTCTCGACCGGGAGTTGCGAGCTGGCTCGCCGCGAGGCCATCAGCACCGGTGGCAGCCAGGCGACGACCGGGGGCAGCACCCGCAGCGACAGCTCCAGCAGCATCAGGGCCGTGCCGGCCAGCAGCGCCGCGTTGATCGCCTGGTACACCTCGATCCGGTTGTCCCAGTAGAGCCGGCCGGCGCGGTAGTAGGCGTTGGTCGACAGCGGCCGGTAGAGGCCGGGCCAGGCGCCGGAGACGGTGAAGGCCTCGCCCCAGCCCTGGACGTGGTTGCGGTTGTGGACGAAGAAGCGGCGGTCTTCCCAGTGCCGGCGGCCGAGGTTCTCGCGCAGCGTCGGGCCGTGGGTCACGGCCAGGGCCAGGAGCGTGAGCGCGATGCCGATCAGGCGGGCGCGGCCGAGGGCCTGCATGGGGACGGGATCCTATCCCGGCTGCCGCCTTCCGCGGAGCTCAGAGGCGCTCGCCGACCTCCTGGACCAGGGCCGTGAACAGGGTGACCATGTCGCGGTTGGTGCGGCGCAGGCGTTCGGCAAGGTGGTGGGCGATGCGCCGGGTCAGCAGCAGGCCCGCCACGGGGTGCCGGTCGCCGAAGGCGAGGAAGCCCTCGCGCCCGACGAGCAGCAGCTCGCAGTCGGTCTCGGCGACCACCGTGGCCGAGCGGAACTCGCGATCGAGCAGCGCCAGCTCGCCGAAGAAGCCCCCGGACTCGCCGTCGAGGAACGTCACGGTGTAGGTGTCGGCGTAGGGCGTGCGCTTCTCGACCCGCACCCGGCCGGAGCGCAGCACGAACATCGTGTCGCCCTCCTCGCCCTCGCGCACCAGCACCTCGCCTGCAGCGGCGCGCCTGTGGACGAACACCGCGGCCAGCGCCTCGACGGCCCCGGGTTCGAGGTCGGCGAACAGCGGCGACTGCGCGAGCCGCTCCTTCACGCGGGCTCCGGCCGGGTGCGGCCGATCGTGATCGCCAGCGCGTGGCCTTCGATCACGTGGTCGTCGGGCGGGTTCAGCAGCGGCCGGTTGGGCTCGAGCTGCTTGACCCGGCGCAGGTTGGCGACGAGGGTGGCGACGTCCGCGGTCTTCTGCGCCTCGCGCAGCGCCTCCAGCTTGATCTCCGAGGCGCGCCCGGTGTCGAGCAGCAGGCCGATCAGCATCCGGCCCCTCGTCCGCAGGTGGGTCGCCAGCTCGCCGAAGGTGCGCCCGACGAACTCGGGTGGCACCGCGAGCGTCGCCAGCCCGCTGTCGTCGGAGACGTCGATCAGGTCGTGCAGCACGTGGGCGATGCCCTCGGACACGGTCGAACTGACCAGCAGGAAGCGGGCGTACTCGCGCGACAGGATCATCTCGTCGCAGCGCGCCAGCCGCAGGTGCTCGGCGTACTTGCGGTCGAGGATCTCCGCGCACTTGTACACGCCGGGCGCCATCGAGGACACCGTCATCGCCGCCATCACGGTGCGGGCGTCGATCTCCTCGGCGCGGCGCCCGCCGCTCTCGTCGGCGAGCAGGATCACCTTGGCGGCGCGGTCGACGCCGGCCCGCTTCAGCACCAGCGGGTCGACGACGTCGCCGTGGAGGAACACGAGGCCGGGGAAGCGATCGCGCAACTGCTCGCCCTGGACCTCGTCGGCGAGGCTGACCAGCACCAGCCGCGCGGGCTTCAGCCGCGGGTTGACGCGCAGCATCTCGTCGACCAGCAGGTGCATGTCCGGCTTCCAGCCGAGGATGACGACGTGACCGTCGAGGCGGGATGCGTCGCTCAAGCCGCGGGCCTCCTTCAGGCGCTCCTCGACCAGGATCGTGGCGATCTTGGCCGTGACCACGCCGACCATGCCGACGCCGAAGACGACCACCATCGCCCCCACGACGTGGCCGAGCGTCGTGACGGGGTACTTGTCGCCGTAGCCGATGGTGGTGAGGGTGACGAGCGCCCACCACAGCCCGTCCTCCAGCGAGTGGAAGGCGGGGTTGCGGTCGCGCTCGATGAACAGCATCGCGACGCCGCCCGCCACGAGCACGATGCCGAAGTGCACGATCAGCCGCGGCACGTCCTCCGCCTGCAGCCGCTTCCACGTCTGCCGCGCCAGCTCGTACTCGTGGCGCAGGCTCTCGCGCACGTCGGGGAGGCGGAAGCGCATGAAGGAGATCCCGCGTGAACGTCGACCTGGATCCTACTCCCTCCGGCCGCGGTCGCCCGGCTGCGGGCCGAACGGCCCGCGGCGTTATCCTCCCGCCGCCATGAGCGTGCACCCGCTGGCCAGCGTCGACCCTGCCGCCCGCCTCGCCGACGGCGTCACCGTCGGTCCGTTCGCCGTGATCGAAGCCGGCGCCGTCGCCGGCGAGGGCTGCGAGATCCGCGCCCACGCCGTGCTGAAGCCCCACGCCCGCCTCGGCCGCGGCGTGGTCGTCCACGAGGGCGCCGTGATCGGCGGCGACCCCCAGGACCTGACCTTCCAGCCGTGCGAGAGCACGGCCGAGATCGGCGACGGCAGCGTGCTGCGCGAGGGCGTGACCATCCACCGCGGCTCGAAGCCGGGCAGTGCCACCCGCGTCGGCCGTGGCTGCTACCTGATGGCCTACGTCCACGTCGCCCACGACGACGTGCTCGGCGACGGCGTGATCGCCGCCAACAACGCGGCGCTCGCGGGCCACGTCCACGTGGGGGACAAGGCGTTCGTCTCGGGCGGCGTGGTGATCCACCAGTTCTGCCGCGTCGGCCGCCAGGCGATGGTCGCCGGCAACGCCAAGCTCGTCCAGGACGCGCTGCCGTTCTCGATCCTCGACGGCGTGCCGGCCCGCTGGCGCGGGATCAACGCGATCGGCCTGCGCCGCGCCGGCTTCTCGGCCGGCGAGCTGCGCGAGGTGCGCGAGAGCTACCGCCTGCTGCTGCGCGCGGGGCTCGGGCGCGAGGCGGCGCTGCGCGAGGTCGACGCCCTCGGCGGCGCTCTCTCCGCGGAGATCGCCGCCTTCGTGCGCGGCGGCAAGCGCGGCTTCGCCCACCGCCGCGGGTCCGGCGCGGCCGGCGAGTAGCGCCGGCGCGGTGAGCGCAGGCGGGCCGGTCGTCGTCTTCGTGCACGGCCTGTTCATGACGGGCCTCGAGCTGGCGCCGCTGCGCTGGCGGGTCGCCCGCGCCGGCTTCGGCACCGCCCGCTTCCGCTATCGCTCGACCGCACGCCCGCTGGCCGACCACGCGGCGAGCCTCGCCCGGTTCTGCGCGGAGCGGGGCCCCGTGCACCTGGTCGCGCACTCGATGGGCGGACTCGTCGTGCTCCGCATGCTGCGCGACCACCCCGGCGTGGCGATCGGCCGCGCGGTGCTGCTGGGCTCACCGGTCCGCGGCAGCGCCGTCGCCGCCCGCGCCGCCGCCCGGCCCTGGATGCGCCGCCTGCTGCGCTCCGCCGCCGAGGGCGACCTGGTCGGACGCGAGCTCGCCTGGGACGTGCGCGGAGCGGTCGGCGTGATCGCGGGCACGCGGGCGATCGGGCTCGGCCGCCTGCTCGGTGGCCTCGCGGGCCCGAGCGACGGCGCGGTGTCGGTGGCCGAGACCCGGCTCGACGGGGCGGCCGACCAGCTCGAGCTGCACCACTCGCACGCGGCGATGCTGCTGTCGCGACGGCTCGCCCGCGAGGTGGTCGCGTTCCTGCGCGACGGGCGCTTCGCCCGCGCCTGAGCTTCACGCCCCGCGCAGCGCGCGGGCCTCGGCGTCGCGGTGGGCGTGGTAGGCCTCGCGCTCCGGCGGCAGCAGGTCGGCGAAGGCGTGCCCGAGCAGGCTGGGTCCGAAGCGGCCGGTCGCGGCGCGATGCAGGCGGAACGCTCCTTCGCCTCCACACCAGGCGGCAACCAGCAGCGAGCCGGCCAGGCCCGAGCCGAGCAGCCAGACCGCGAATGCGACCTGGCCCACCGCGGTCGCGATCGTCAGGGTCCGCGCCGCGCCCGGTCCGCCGCGCGCGGCGAAGGCGCGCTGCTGCACGGCTTCCGGAAGCATCACCAGCAGCGGCCCGGCGCCGGCCGTCAGCAGGTCCTCCCAGTCGCGCCGGACGCCGGCCATCACCTCGTCGGTGTAGGAGTGCGGCGCCGGTCCCGGTCCGGGGTCAGGAGGCGGCGAGAGCCGGTACTGGTGGATCAGGCGACCGCGCTCGCGCGCCGGCGGCAGCGTCTCCACTTCCCACCAGTCGTCGCCGAAGCGCACGCGGCGCGCCGACTCCCACGAGAGGTGGGGCAGCAGCGAGCGGATCAGCACCGTGCCGGCGCGCTCGCGGACCACGCGGTCGGGCAGCGCCAGCCGGGTCCAGAACGCGGAGCGGGTGAGCGGCACGAGCGTCGGGTCGTGGAGCCGGGCTCGGGCGCCGTCGAACAGCGCGAAGAACGGCCACAGCAGGGCCGACCCGGCCGCCTCGCCCAGCACCAGGCCCCACAGCGCCCGCCACGCCGCGGTCAGGATCACGCCGCCCACGACCGCGGGCACGATCACGGCCCAGAACCAGACGTCGATCCCGACATCGGTCTCGCGAGCCGGGGCGATCGCGCTGTTGAAGAGGAGGTACAGCGTCGCGGCCTCGACGGCGCCCGAGGCCAGCGTCGCCTGGCCGACGGGCAGACCGACCGCGTCGCAGGCGCGCGCCTGGCGCTCCTCGGGCAGCAGACCCAGCAGCGGCGCCAGCAGCCAGCGGTAGGGCGCCGACCGGTTTCGCCGCGCAACGCGCTGCCGCTCGGCCTGGGCCGCCCGCACCAGCGGCGGTCCGTAGGCGACGACCTGGCGCACGACCTCGCCGCGCGGCCACGGGCGCAGGCCGTAGGTCACCGTGTCGCCTTCGGCCTCCTCGGAGACCACCTCGTACTGGTCCTCGGCGAACGGGAAGACGACGCAGGTGCCCGGGAAGGCGGCCCGCGTCGGCGTGCCCTCCTCGCGGTAACGGAGCGGCAGGTAGCCGCGCGAGCCGATCACGGCGGCGTGCGGCCCGCCCGGCGTCAGCCGCGCCTCCTCCCCGTCGTCGATGCGGACCACGTCACGCGAAGCGCCCATGCGGGAGAACCGCCGCGAAGCTTACGCCGCCCCGGCCCGATCGCGGCCCCCCGGAAGGCGATTCGCTGCGCCGCGATAAACTGGGCTGTCATGACCGCGACTGCCGCAGATCCGCTGCTCGACGCCCTCGTCCGCGATTTCGGGGGTAACTACGTGTTCGCGCTGGACTTGCTCGATCAGTACCGGGCCGATCCGGCGTCCCTCGACGCCTCCTGGCGGGAGTACTTCGACCGCCTCGGCGGGGTTGCCAGCGCCGCGGCGGTGGTCGCCGCTCGAGCCGACGAGTCCGCTCGGGTGACGTCGCCCGCGTCGCCTGCCGGAACCGTCACGGTGGTCAGCGGCGGCGCACCGGCCGCGTCTTCGGCAGGCCCTGCGGCGGCCGTCCCCGCGCGCACGAGCCGCGGCCTGGTCGTGCCCGCGATCCTGCCCGGAGACGTCGCCCAGCCGATCCGCGGCGGCGCCATGAAGATCGTCGAGAACATGGAGGCGAGCCTCAGCGTCCCGACGGCCACGTCGGTGCGGACCGTGCCGGTGCGCATCCTGGAGGAGAACCGCCAGATCCTCAACAAGCACCGCGCCACGCTGGGCGCCGGCAAGGTCAGCTTCACCCACCTGGTGGCGTGGGCGATCCTGCGCGCGCTCGACGCCTTTCCGCGCCTCAACGACGCCTACGCGGAGCTCGACAGCGGCCCGTCGCGGGTGATCCGCGACCAGGTCCGGCTCGGCCTCGCGGTCGACGTGCAGAAGAAGGACGGCACCCGCACCCTGCTCGTGCCCAACATCAAGGGCGCCGGCGCCCTCGACTTCGCGGAGTTCCTGGCGGCCTACGACGCGCTCGTCGCCAAGGCCCGCAAGTCGGCGCTGATGCCCGACGATTTCATGGGCACGACGATCTCGCTGACCAACCCCGGCACCGTCGGCACGACGTCCTCGGCGCCGCGGCTGATGCCCGGCCAGGGCGTGATCGTCGCCACCGGCTCGCTCGACTACCCGGCCGAGTACCGCTCGATGTCGCCGCGCACGCTGTCGCTGCTCGGCATCAGCAAGGTGATGACGATCACCTCGACCTACGACCACCGCATCATCCAGGGCGCGGAGTCGGGCCTGTTCCTGGCCCGCATCGAGGAGCTGCTGCGCGGCGCCGACGGCTTCTACGAGCGCATCTTCAGGGACCTCGGCGTGCCGCAACTGCCGATCCGCTGGGAGATCGACTCGGTGCCCGCGCTGATGGCCGGCGGCGGCAGCGGCGGCGACGAGGCCGTGCAGAAGCAGGCCCGGGTCCTCCAGCTCATCAACGCCTACCGCGTGCGCGGCCACCTGGTCGCGGACCTCGACCCGCTCGACTCGCGGCGCGCGCCGCACCCCGACCTCGAGCCCTCGACCTACGGCCTCACGCTGTGGGACCTCGACCGCGAGTTCCTGACCAACGGCGCCCTCGGCAAGGACCGCGCCACCCTGCGCGAGATCCTCGACGTGCTGCGCGACACCTACTGCGGCGCGATCGGCGCCGAGTACATGTTCATCGCCGACCACGAGCGCAAGGCGTGGATCCAGCAGCACATCGAGAAGAGCCGCAACCGCGCGGTGCTGACCCTCGGCGAACGCAAGCGCACCCTCGAGAAGCTGGTCGAGGCGGAGGCGTTCGAGAAGTTCCTGCACGCCAAGTACGTCGGCCACAAGCGCTTCTCGCTGGAGGGCTGCGAGGCGCTGATCCCGCTGCTCGACCGCGTGCTGTCCGACGCGGCCGACGCGGGCGTCCGGGAGGCCGTGATCGGCATGGCCCACCGCGGCCGGCTCAACGTGCTGGCCAACACGGTGGGCAAGCCGCTGGCGCAGATCTTCTCGGAGTTCGAGGGCAACGTGGACCCGAACGCCACCCAGGGCTCGGGCGACGTGAAGTACCACCTCGGCGCGACCGGCACCCACCGCTCGCCGCGCGGGGGGGCGCTGTCGGTCACGCTGGCGCCCAACCCCAGCCACCTGGAGTTCGTCAACCCGGTGGTCGAGGGCATGGCCCGCGCCCGCCAGGACGCGCTGCACGACGACGAGCGCCAGCAGGTGCTGCCGATCCTGCTCCACGGCGACGCCGCGTTCGCCGGCCAGGGCATCGTGGCCGAGACGCTGAACCTGTCGGCGCTCGACGGCTACTCGACGGGCGGCACGATCCACGTCGTGATCAACAACCAGATCGGCTTCACGACCCTGCCCCACGACGCGCGCTCGTCGACCTACTGCACCGACGTCGCGAAGATGGTCCAGGCGCCGGTGTTCCACGTCAACGGCGACGACCCCGACGCGGTCGCGTACGTGGCGGCGCTGGCGGTCGAGTACCGCCGCACGTTCGGCACCGACGTGGTGATCGACCTGGTCGGCTACCGCCGCTGGGGCCACAACGAGAGCGACGAGCCCGCCTACACCCAGCCGCTGATGTACGCGCGGATCAAGGCCCACCCGTCCGTGGCCCAGCTCTACGGGCCCTTGCTGGTGCGCGAGGGCATCGTCTCGCAGCAGCAGCTCGACGAGCTGTGGGCGGAGAAGAAGGCGCAGATGCAGCGCGAGGGCGAAGCCGGCGTGTTCGCCCACATCGCCCGCCGTGCGCCCGTGCAGCCGCTGGCCGTGGACGCCGCGGCGATGCGGGCGCGGTTGCGCACGGCGCTCGGCGCGCTGTCCTCGGTGCCTCAGGGTTTCGAGCTGCACCCCAAGCTGCAGCCGTTCCTGCGCAAGCGGGCGGACCTGCTCGACGGGCGAGGCGAGGTCGACTGGGCGACCGGCGAGGCGCTCGCGTTCGGCACGCTGCTGCTCGAGGGCATCCCGGTCCGGCTCTCGGGCCAGGACTCGGGGCGCGGCACCTTCAGCCAGCGCCACGCGGTGCTCTACGACGTGAACACGGGCAAGGAGCACGTGCCGCTCAACGCGCTGGCTCCGTCCGGCACCCGCTTCGAGGTCCACGACTCGCTGCTCTCCGAGGCCGCGGTGATGGGCTTCGAGTTCGGCTACGCGGTCGCCGAGCACCGCGCCCTCGTGATGTGGGAGGCGCAGTTCGGCGACTTCTGGAACGGCGCGCAGGTGATCGTCGACCAGTTCCTGGTCGCCTCCGAGGCCAAGTGGGGGCAGCCGACCGGGCTCGTGCTGCTGCTGCCGCACGGCCACGAGGGCCAGGGCCCGGAGCACTCGTCCGCGCGCATCGAGCGCTTCCTGACGCTGGCGGCCGAGGACAACATGCGGGTCTGCTACCCGTCGACGCCCGCGTCCTACTTCCACCTGCTGCGCCGCCAGGGCCGCGACGCGGTCGAGAAGCCGATGGTGGTGTTCACGCCCAAGAGCCTGCTGCGCCACCCGGCCTGCACGTCGTCGCTGGACGAGCTGGCGGACGGCACGTTCCGGCCGGTGATCGACGACGCCCGCGTCGACCCGAACCGCGTCACCCGCGTCGTGCTCACCTCCGGCAAGGTCTACTTCGAGCTGGCGAAGGCGCGGGACGAGCGCGGCGCCGGACACGTCGCGCTGGTGCGGCTCGAGCAGTACTACCCGTTCCCGGCCGCGGAGCTGCAGGCGACGCTGGCGCGCTACGCGCCGGGTGCCGAGCTGTGCTGGCTGCAGGAGGAGCCGCGCAACATGGGCGCCTGGCGCTTCGTGCGCGAGCAGTTCCTCGACGGCGCGATCGCCGACGCCGGCGGCCGCGTGCCCCGCTACCTCGGCCGCCCCGCCGCCGCGGCCCCGGCGCCGGGCTCGCAGAAGGTCCACCAGCAGGAACAGGACGCCCTGATCGCCGCCGCGCTCGCGTAGGCGGACTGCGCCGCGCGGCCCGGCGGGCTTGACGCGGGCGGGCGCCGGTCGTAGCGTGGCCGGCATCCAGCAGAGGGGGTGAGGCATGCAACACGCGCGTGGCGTGCTGGCCGGGGTGATCGCGCTCGCGGTCGCCGCGCCGGCGGCGGCCGACTGGGCCGAGGTGAAGCAGCGGGGTGCGCTTCGCGTGCTCTACGTCCACGACGAGAAGCGGCCCGAGTTCTTCGCCGACAGGCCGGGAGCGGCGCCGGGGTTCGACCACGAGGTGCTGCAGGGGTTCGCCTCGCTCCACAAGCTGAAGCTCGAACTCGTCAACGTGCCGACCTGGGACGCCCTGCTGCCCGCGCTGCAGGCGAAGAAGGGCGACGTGGTGGCCGGGCGCTTCACCGTGACCGAATCGCGCAAGAAGGTGATCGAGTTCACGAACGAGGTGTTCCCGACCCGCAACGTGGTGATCAACCGCAAGCCGAAGCCGCCGATCGCCACGCTCGAACAACTCCGCGCCGAGAAGGTGGGCACCATTCGCGGCACCAGCATGGCGGAGGCGATCGCCGCCGCGGGCGTGCCCGAGTCGAACGTCGACGACGGCCTCGCGGCCGGCTCCTTCGGCGAGGCCCTGAAGAGCGGCCGCGTCGGCGCCGCGGTGTGGGGCGTGGAGAGCGCGATCGCGCTCTCGCGCGAGGACCCGGACGTGCAGCTCGGCCTTTTCCTCGGCCCGCCCGGCAGCCTGGCGTGGGCGGTGCGCAAGGGCGAGCCCGAGCTGCTGCGCGAGCTGAACGCGTACGTCGACAACGTGCGCAGGACGCAGACCTGGAGCCGCCTGGTCGTCAAGTACTTCGGCGAAGCGGGCCCGGAGATCCTGAAGAAGGCCCGCACGCCGTAGGGCTGCACACGGGTACAAGTCGCTGGATCGGAGGCGCCGCCGGGCGGAGCTAGACTGACCCGTTCGTCCGATCGGAGGGTCATCATGCGCGTCCCCTTGCTTCTCCTCGCCGGGCTCGGGCTGAGCCTGGCCTCGCCGGCCGCCTTCGCCCAGGCTCCAGCGCCTGCCGCCGCCGAAAACCCGCTGCTCGCCGAGTGGACCGGGCCCCACGGCGGAGTGCCCGCGTTCGACAAGATGGACCTCGCGGCGCTGAAGCCGGCGCTCGAGGCGGCGATGGCGAAGAACCTCGCCGAGATCGACGCCATCGCCAACGACCCGGCGCCGCCCACCTTCGAGAACACGATCGTGGCGCTCGAGCGCGCGGGCGACGAGCTCGGCCGCGTGTTCGTCTACTTCGGCCTGTGGGGCGGCAACCTCTCGACGCCCGAGTTCCGCGCGGTCCAGCGCGAGATGTCGCCGAAGCTCGCCGAGTTCAACTCGAAGATCACCCAGAACGACGCGCTGTTCGCGCGCGTGAAGGCGGTCCACGAGAGCCCGGAGACGAAGAAGCTGCGGCCCGACCAGCAGCGGCTGGTGTGGCTCGTCCACGACGGCTTCGCCAGCAACGGCGCGACGCTGCAGGGCGACAAGAAGGCCCGCTACGCGGAGATCCAGAAGAAACTGGCCGCGCTGCACACCGCGTTCGCCAACAACGTGCTGGCCGACGAGGAGGGCTACGTCACGTACTTCTCCAAGGAGCAGGCCGGCGGGCTCCCCGAGTCGTTCCTGGCGGCCGCGGCCGCCGCGGCGGCGGCGCAGAAGGGCGAGCGCAAGGGCGACTACGCCGTCACCAACACCCGCTCGTCGATGGACCCCTTCCTCACCTTCGCCCACGACCGCAGCCTGCGCGAGAAGGTGTGGCGCACGTACTACTCGCGCGGCGACAACGGCGACCTTCGCGACAACAACAAGCTGATCGCCGAGATCCTGCAGCTCCGCGACGAGCGCGTGAAGCTGCTCGGTTACCCCAACTACGCCGCGTGGCGGCTGCAGAACCGGATGGCGAAGACGCCCGACCGCGCTCTCTCTCTGCTCGAGGCCGTGTGGAAGCCGGCCGCCGCCCGCGTGGCGGAGGAGGTCGCCGCGATGCAGGCGATCGCCGACGAGGAGGGCGCCGGCATCACGATCGAGCCGTGGGACTACCGCTACTACGCCGAGAAGGTGCGCAAGGCGACCTACGACCTCGACTCCGACGAGGTCAAGCAGTACCTCCAGCTCGACCGCCTGCGCGAGGGCATGTTCTACGCGGCCGGCCGCATCTTCGGCTTCAGGTTCACGCCCGTGAAGGAGGGCTCCATCCCGGTCTTCCACCCCGACGTGAAGGTGTGGGAGGTGACGGACGCGAAGACGGGCGCCCACGTCGGCCTGTGGTACCTCGACCCGTTCGCGCGGCCCGGCAAGCGCTCCGGCGCGTGGGCGACGTCCTATCGCGGCCACGAGACCTTCGACGGCAGGAAGACCGTGCTCGCCTCCAACAACTCCAACTTCGTGAAGCCCGCCCCCGGCGAGCCGGTGCTCGTCTCGTGGAGCGACGCCGAAACCTTCTTCCACGAGTTCGGCCACGCGCTGCACTCGCTGGCCTCGAACGTCGCCTACCCGACGCTCAACGGCGGCGTGCGCGACTACACCGAGTTCCAGTCGCAGCTCCTCGAGCGCTGGCTGCTGACCGACGAGGTGATCCAGGGCTACCTGGTCCACGCGAAGACCGGCAAGCCGATGCCGAAGGAACTGGTCGAGAAGATCCGCCGCGCCAAGACCTTCAACCAGGGCTTCGAGACGACCGAGTACCTGGCCTCGGCGATCCTCGACATGCGCTACCACATGGTCGACCCGAAGGGGATCGACCCCGACGCCTTCGAGCGCGAGGAGCTGGCGCGGCTCGGGATGCCGAAGCAGATCGTGATGCGCCACCGCAGCCCGCACTTCACCCACGTCTTCTCGGGCGAGGGCTACTCGGCGGGCTACTACGGCTACCTGTGGGCCGACGTGCTGACCTCGGACGCGGCCGAGGCGTTCGCCGAGGCGCCCGGCGGCTTCTACGACGCGGGGGTCGCGAAGCGGCTGGTCGAGCACCTGTTCGCGCCGCGCAACGCCGTCGATCCCGCCGACGCCTACCGCGCCTTCCGCGGCCGCGACGCCAGGATCGACGCCCTGATGCGCGACCGCGGGTTCCCGGTCCCGGGCCGCTAGAACTGGAAGTAGATGAACGGGGAGGAGTCCGTCTCCGCGAAGTAGTAGACGAACAGCAGCCAGAACGAGACGAGCGCGGCGCCGCCCGCGGTGCGGCCGCCGAGCCGGACCGAGACGCCCCGGATCGGGTCGCGCTCGACGCGCGCGTCGAAGGCCGCGAACAGCCGGCGCGCGCGCGGCGCGCCGGCCGCGGCCTCGCGGGCGGCGACGCCCAGCGCGTGGCCGAGCAGGGCCAGCGCCGCGCAGGCCGGCACGCTGACCGGAAGCCACGCGACGCCGTCGCCGAAACCGGCCAGCCGCTCGAAGATCGTCCGCGTGTCGGCGAACGACGTCGCCCTGAACGGCACCCAGCAGGCGGCGACGAACGCGAAGGTGAGCGCCGTGGCGATCGGCCGCGGGAGCGGTCGCCCCAGCCGGCTCCAGGCCCGGTGCACGACCAGGGCCCCGCCGTGCAGCGCGCCCCACAGCACGAAGTTCCACGAGGCGCCGTGCCACAGCCCGCCCAGCAGCATCGTCGCCATCAGGTTGATCTCCGTGCGCGCGGCCCCGCTGCGGTTGCCCCCGAGCGGGATGTAGAGGTAGTCGCGCAGCCAGGTGCTGAGCGTGATGTGCCAGCGGCGCCAGAACTCGGCCACGCTCGCCGCGAGGTACGGCATGTCGAAGTTCTCGGGCAGGTCGAAGCCGATGGCGTGGGCGGTGCCGATCGCCATGTCCGAGTAGCCCGAGAAGTCGCAGTAGATCTGCAGGGTGTAGGCGAGCAGCCCCAGCCACACCGTCACCGGGTCCCAGGCGGCCGGGGAGGCGAACACGGCGTCGGCGACCACCGCGAGGCGGTCGGCGACGACCACCTTCTTGGTCAGGCCGAGCAGGAACAGCGACCCGCCGATCGCCAGCCGCGAGCGGGTGGGCCCGAGCGTGCGCGCCATCTGCGGCAGGAAGACCGAGGCGCGCACGATGGGGCCGGCGATCAGCTCGGGGAAGAAGCTGACGAACGTGGCGTAGTCGCGCCAGTTGCGGGCGGGTTCGATGTCGCGGCGGTAGACGTCGATGGTGTAGCTCATCGACTTGAAGGTGTAGAAGCTGATGCCCGCCGGCAGCAGGATCTCGAGCGCCGGCAGCGACACGCCGGCCAGCGCCAGGTTCGACGCGAAGAAGCCGTAGTACTTGAACCAGCCCAGGATCGCGAGGTTGGACACGACGCTCAGCAGCAGGAAGTGGCGCCGCCGCGCCGGCTCGGCGCTGGCGTGGATGGCCGCCGCGCAGGCGTAGTCGATGCCGCTCACCAGCAGCAGCAGGCCGAGGTAGCGCCAGTCCCAGGCGGCGTAGAACAGGCACGACGCCAGACCCAGCGCCAGCGTGCGCGCGCCGTGTCGCCGCAGCACGGCCAGCCCGAAGAGCACGACGGCGACGAAGGCGAAGAAGACGGGGCTAGCGAAGCTCACGCAGCGGCAGCGCCCCGAGCAGGGCCTCGGCGACGGCGCGATGGCCCTCGCGGTTGAGGTGGCCCCGGCCGAATCGCGTGTTCGCGAACCCGAACGGCGAGCGGCCGTCCGCGAGCAGGGCTTCGAAGGCCGCGCGCGCGCTGGCGCAGCGCGCGCCGCGGACGCGGCACCAGTCCAGGAACCGGCGCTCGACGTCGCCGACCGCCTGCGCCGGCTCTCCCGGCCCGACCTCGGGCGTGAACACGAAGCTGACCCTGCCGTCGAACCCGGACTGCAGCAGGTCCAGTTCTTCCTCGACCGGGAACGAGGGAGGCGGCGTCGGCGCCGGCGCGGGCCGCGACTCGCCGGCCGAGAAGAGCGGCGGCTGGGCCGCCTGCGCGGCCCGGAACTCGGCGAAGCGGTAGGCGCCGTAGACCAGCAGCATGCTGCGATTGACCAGCGGGGCCAGCGCCTCGCGCCAGGGAGCGGGCCGCGCGACCGGTCGCGGCGTCGCCGTCAGGGTGCCGTCGGCCCGGCGCTCGAAGCGTCCGCCGGAGCCGCCCCACGCGTCCTCGCCGAGGTCCGCTGGCGCGAGCTGGATCGCGACGTGCCGCGGCCCGAAGAGGCGCCGGTACACGGGGGCCCACGCGGCGTAGTCCGCCGCCGAGGCCCCGGACCGGCCCGCGTTCCGCACGCGCGCCCCGAGCCCGCGGCGCCGCAGTTCAGCCTCGACGACCGCCGTGTACACCTCGTCGTCGTCGACCTGGAGCGCCTCCGTCTGGGAACTGCCCAGCACCAGCAGCGGCGCCTCGCCGGGGACGACGGGCTCCGTGCCCCGCACGCCGTGGTCGGTCCAGTGGCTGACCCCGTTGCCCTCGATGCGCCAGACGACACGGGCGCCAGGCCGGATCGTCGGCCCGAAGTCCGGGTGGTGGGCGAGCGGCCGCTGGTAGACCTGGCGCACCAGGCCCTCCATCAGCAGCAACGCCAGAAGCACTCCCGCGAGCGACCGCACGGCGCCGGAGTCTCGGGTGCCCCCGCACGCTTGTCAAAACGGGAACCGCGGCGTGCTAGCGTCGGCGCCGCGTGAGTCGAACGGCGCGTCTCATCTTCAATCCGGCCGCGGGGCCGCGCGGCCGGGGACCGGGCCTCGAAGCCGTGCTCGCGGCACTGCGGAGCGGCGGGCTCGACGCGAAGGCCGCGCCCACCCGGGCGCCGGGCCACGCCACGGAGCTGGCGGCCGAGGCGGCGCGCGACGGCGTCGAGGTCGCGGTGGCGTGGGGTGGCGACGGCACCGTGCGCGAGGTGGCGACCGGGTTGCTCGGCACGCAGACGGCGCTCGGCATCGTGCCGGGCGGCACGACCAACGTCGTCGCCATCGCGTTCGGGCTGCCGTCGAAGGCGCTGCCGTCCGCGGCCCGGATCGGGGCCCTGCCCGCGCGCCCGATCGACGTCGGGCTCTGCGGCGGGCAGCCGTTCCTGATGCAGGCCTCCTCGGGCCCCGAGGCCCATCTCATGGAGCGCGTCGCGGGCTCCCGGCTCAAGGCCTGGCTCGGCCTTCCCGGGGTGATCCTGGCCAGCGTGCCCGTGCTGCTCCGCTACCGCTTTCCGGAAGTGGTCGTCCGGGCCGACGGCGAGCTCGTGCGCTGCACGGGCGCCATGGTGTGCAACATCTCGGAGGTGGCCGGGCCCTACCGCGTCGCCCCCGACGGGCGCTTCGACGACGGCCAGCTCGAGCTGCTGGTGTTCCGCGGCCGCGGCTTGTGGGCGACCGCGGGCTTCGCGTTCGCCCTCTTCTTCGGGCGCCACCTGCGCCGCGCCGACACCGAGCTGCGCCCCGTGCGCCACGTCGTCTTCGAGCCTTCGCCCGGCGCCCTTCTCCAGCTCGACGGCGACGCGATCGACGTGCCGCGCCCTGCCGAGGCCCGTCTCGCCCCGCAGCGCCTGCTCGCCCTCGTCGACGCGCGCTGATCCGGCTCGCGGTAGTCTTGCGCTCCGGGAGAGTGGGCGCTTGAGCGACGACATCGATTTCGGCAGCGAAGACGAGACGACGGGCGACGGGGCGGGCGACAGCGGCGAGTTCGCGCGGATGCTGGAGGCGTCGTTCGCCTCCAGCCGGGCGCAGAAGATCGAGGTGGGCGCGGCGGTCGAAGGCACGATCGTGGCGCTGGGCCCCGAGGTCGCGCTCGTCGACGTCGGCGGCAAGGGCGAGGCCACGCTCGCCGTCAACGAGCTGAAGAACGACGAAGGGCGGATCGAGGCGGCAGTCGGCGATCGCATCCACGCCACGGTGGTGTCGATCAGCGGCGGCATCAAGCTGTCGCGGCGGCTCCAGCGCGGTGCCGCCAGCGCGGCGCAGCTCGAGAACGCCTTCCACTCCGGCCTGCCCGTGGAGGGCAAGGTCGAGAAGGCCGTCAAGGCCGGCTACGAGGTGAGCGTCGCGGGCCTGCGCGCGTTCTGCCCGCAGTCGCAGATCGGCGACGGGCGCGATTCCGATCCGGCCGCCCACGTGGGCCACGTCTACGCGTTCCGGATCGTCGAGTTCCGGGAGGGCGGGCACAAGTTCGTGATCTCCCGCCGCCGGCTGCTGGAAGAAGAGCAGCAGGCGCGCGCCGAGGAGGTCCGCCAGCAGGTGGTGCCCGACGCGGTGCTGACCGGCCGCGTCGTCTCGATCCGCGAGTTCGGCGCGTTCGTCGACCTCGGCGGCGGCGTGCAGGGGCTGCTCCACGCCTCCGAGATGAGCTGGTCGCGCGGCGCGGACCCCGCGAAGCTGGTGAGCCCCGGCGAAGAGCTGACGGTCAAGGTGCTGCGGGTCGAAGACGGCAAGATCGCGCTCGGCCTGAAGCAGCTCACTGCCGACCCGTGGTCGACCGTCGCGGAGCAGTACGAAGTCGGCCAGGTGCACACGGGCCGCGTCACCCGCCTCGCCGAGTTCGGCGCCTTCGTCGAGCTGGCGCCCGGGATCGAAGGCCTCGCCCACGCCTCGACCTTCGCGCCCACGGGCAAGGCGGGCGGCTGGGCGAAGTCGGTCACCATCGGCATGAGCGCCGCCTTCGAGGTCCTGAGCGTCGACCCCGAGAAGAAGCGGATCGGCGTCGCGCTCGTGGACGAGGGCTCGCCGCGCGCGGGCACGGCGCGCACGCCCGCGATCGTCACCGGGGCGCGACTCAAGGGCAAGGTCGAGCGCCACGACAAGATGGGCGTGTTCGTCTTCCTCGGCCCCGGCGTCACGGGCCTGGTGCCCGTCAGCGAGACCGGCGTCGCCCGCGAAACGGAGCTGCGCAGCGCGTTCCCGGTCGGCTCCGAGCTCGAGGTGGTCGTGCTCGACGCCGACCCCGCGCGCCGCCGCGTCCGTCTCAGCGTGAAGGCGATCGCGGAAGCCGCGGAGCGCGCGGAGGTCGGCGACTACGCGGCGCGCACGGCGACGACCCAGGCGGGGAGCTTCGGCTCCCTCGCCGACAAGCTCCGCGGCGCGCTGGAGCCGCGGAAGAAGTAGGCGACCGCCCGTTGCGTGAACCGCTGCGGTCGCTCGCCCACTTCGAGGTCCTCGAGAAGCTGGGCGAAGGCGGCATGGGCGTCGTCTACCGCGCCCGCGACACCCGCCTCCAGCGCAGCGTCGCCCTCAAGGTGCTGCCCGCCGAGTTCGCGCGCGACGAGGGCCGGCGGCAGCGCTTCCTGCGCGAGGCCCGCGCCGCGGCCGCCGTGGCGCACCCCGGGATCGCGACGATCCACGACGTCGGGGAGGCGGACGGCACCGTCTTCATCGCCATGGAGCTGGTCGAGGGTCGGACCCTGCGGGCCCACCAGGAGGGCGGGCCGCGACCGCTCGAGGAGGTGCTCGCGCACGCGATCCAGATCGCCGAGGCGCTGGAGCGCGCGCACGCCGCCGGCGTCGTCCACCGCGACCTGAAGCCCGACAACGTCGTCGTGCAGCCGGACGGCCGCGTCAAGCTGCTCGACTTCGGCCTCGCCAAGATGACTCCGCTGCTGACGGGCAGCGGGAGCGGTGCCAGCGACAGCCAGAGCCCGACCGCGGCGGAGATGCCGGAAGTGACGCGCGAGGGCACGGTCCTGGGCACGGCGGCCTACATGGCCCCGGAGCAGGCGCGCGGCGCCGAGGTCGACGCGCGGAGCGACCTCTTCTCGCTCGGGGTGCTGCTCCACGAGGCGGTCACGGGCACGAACCCCTTCCGCGGCCCGACGCTCGCCGACACGCTGGGGGCGATCCTCAGGGACCGGCCGGCCGCGCTCGCGGCCGTGCGCCCCGACGTGCCCGCGGAGCTGTCGGACCTCGTCGAGCGGCTGCTGTCCAAGCCCCGCGAGGAGCGGCCGGCCACGGCGCGCGTCGTGCGGGAGGAACTCGAGCGGGCCCGCGAGCGCCTGCGCGCGCCGAGGGCGTCGTCGCCTTCGACGCCGGGCACGTCCGCAGCGGCCGTCACCGTCGCGCCGGTCGCGGCGCCGGCGCCCGATCGCTCGATCGCCGTGCTGCCTTTCGCCAACCTCAGCAGCGACCCCGACAACGAGTTCTTCGGCGACGGCCTGGCCGAGGAGCTGATCACCGAGCTCTCGTCGGTGAAGGCGCTGCGCGTCATCTCGCGCGTCTCCTCGTTCCAGCTCAAGGGCACCGACAAGGGCATGCGCGAGATCGGCCGCATGCTGGGCGTGCGCTACGCGCTGACCGGCAGCGCCCGCAAGGCCGGCAACGCGATCCGCGTCACGGCCCAGCTCGTCGACACCACGACCGACGCCCAGCTCTGGGCAGAGAGGTTCAGCGGCAGCCTCGACGACGTCTTCGACGTGCAGGAGCGGGTCTCGCGCGCGATCGTCGCCGCGCTGCAGGTCACGCTCTCGTCGCTCGAGGACGCGCGCCTGGCCGAGCGGCCGCTGCGCGACCCGCGCGCCTGGGAGCTGTACCTCAGGGCGCAGGCGCTGGTGCGGCGCTACGGGGCGCCGGTCGACCGCGTGCTCGCGCTCGTCGACCAGGCCACGGCGATCGAGGGGCCGGCGCTGCCGCTGCGCGCGCTCCGCTGCTACGTGAAGATCATGCAGTTGCGCGCGGGCATGCGCATCGACGAGGGCCACCTGGCCGCGGCCGAGTCGGAGGCGCGCGCCCTGCTCGCCGAGGCGCCGCAGTCCGCCCACGGGCACGCCCTGCTCGGCTTCATCGCCTACGAGCGCGGCGACCTGGCCGGCGCCGTGCGCGGCCTCGGCGCCGCCCTCGAGCGCGACGGGAGCGACGCCGACGCCCGCTTCTTCCTGGGCATCGCCCTCGGCGCCGCCGGCCGCCACGCGGAAGCGCTGGACGTGGGGCTGCGCTTCCGCGAGTTCGACCCGCTCTCGCCGATGGCCCACATGCTGGTGGGCTCGTGCCACTGGTTCCTGGGCCGCGCGGCCGACGGGCTGCCGCCGATGGAGCGCGCGTTCGAACTCGACCCGGAGAACCCGATCGTGCGCTGGGCGCTGGGTTACGGCCAGGCGCTCTTGGGAAACACCGCCGCCGCGCGCGTCCAGGCCGACTGGATGCGGGCGCACGTGCCCTCTATGCCCTACACCACCCAGATCGACGCGCTGGTGCTGGCCCTGGAAGGCCGCCACGACGCGGCGCTCGCGGCGCTGCGCGCGCTGGGCCCGCTCGCCTTCGACGCCCACATCACGTTCCACCTGTCCGAGGCCTTCGCGATGGCAGGCGACGTCGAAACCGCGCTGGACACGCTCGAGCAGGGCATCGAGCGCGGCTTCCACCCCGACACCTTCATCGCGACGCTGTGCCCCTTCCTCGCCCCGCTCCGCGGCACCCCCGCCTTCGACCGCATCGCCGCCCGCGCCGC
>JAANMU010000373.1_pt1 | contig 55882 bp, 41 predicted proteins | sample 7279701 | NCBI WGS metagenome assembly JAANMU01 (sample SAMN14094539, study PRJNA606508) | bioreactor metagenome | isolation source: A lab-scale SPAN reactor treating ammonium-rich wastewater day 57 | place: Ireland: Galway | collected 2017-03-13
GCGGGCGGTTTTTTGGGCGGACAAAAGGCTTTTAAGCGGGAAACGGGTCCATTATACCAGTAACCCATTGACCAAGAGAATGTTTGTTTTGGAGGGTGATGGAATGGGATTTTTTGACCGAGTGATGGGCAGCAAGGAGGACGTCGATGTCGACGAGTTCCTCAACAACATGGACGTTTCCGAGGAAACGCAGCCCGACGACGCGGACGCGTACGTTAAACCCATGGTTTTGAGCGTCCCCGAGGACGTGGATCTGGTCGTGAACGAGATGCGCATGGGCAACATCGTGCTTTTGAACATCGGCGACCTTTCGAAACGCAATGCGATCAAGCTCAAGGAATACGTGGGCCGGATCAAGCAGTACGTGATGGAACTTGACGGCGACATCGCACGCATCAGCGCGGACCGCGTGCTGATCACGCCGAGCAAAGTCAAGATCATGAAGCGGCAGTAAGCGCGTTTCGATCCATCGCCCAAGTGTTTGGCTCCTGAAACGGAGCCCTTTTTCCATTTTTTTTTGAAGGGATGGATCGTCGGCCGTGCAACCGGATTCATCGATCGGTCAATCGGTTTTTTATTGGCGGGTTTCGTAGGATTGTTCATGCTGACCGGAAAGCCCGTGGTGCCGGTTTCGTTCGAGGCCGAGGCGGCGATGGATTCCGTCAAGGAGCACATTCGGGCGCAAGGGTGGCGGCGCGTGAACACGAGTCCGCCGAAACTGTTGCTCGTCCCATACTATTTTTTCCAGTTCACGGTTTTTTTCGAGGAAACACACAAGGACAAGGGGCACAAGGTGCTGGTCGATTCGGAGACCGGTTCGCTTGCGATTTCGGCGGTGGACGGCGAGATCGACGAGGCGGTTGCCGGGATCATCGACGAAAACATCGAGTCGCTCACGCACGAAATTTCCGAGGACACGGTGCGTCTTGAGCGTGCGCGCATTCCCCGAAAGGACGCGGAGAAGATCGCGCAGATCAAGACGGCGGAGCTCAAGGAGGTCGAGCGCAAGAACACGCTGGTCAGCAATGTGCAACTGGTGTTGGTGCCCCAGTGGGACGTGCATGTGAAAAGCGAGGAGCACGAGTTCGATTTTTTGGTGTCGGGCGTGAGCGGCGAGATTTTGGGCGGGCCGGATGTGCCGGAGCGCGGAAAAAATTTTTCGGAGCTGGCCGAGGAAACCGTGGGCGATTTGCGGCACCCGCACGCGTGGCTTGAATATTTCAAGGGTCTTGCGGAAACGATTTGGAACATTTTGACGTGGCGACCGTTTTGGGATTTTGTGTTTGCGGTTGTCGGAATGGCGTGGCGGGCGGTGAGTTCGAACCGTGTCGTGCAGGTTTTGCTTTTGGTCCTGATTTTGCTTTGGATTTTGTTTGGCGGGAACTAGTTTTCGGGCGCACGAAATCGGGCGCTTGGTTCGGATTCAACGTGCGGGCGGTTGCGCCGTGCGCGTGGGTTTTTGGCGAAGACCGGACTGCAGGTGTGCGAGGACTTTTTCGGCGACTTTGGGGCCGAGGACGCGGCCGAGGTCCACGGGGTCGGTGTGGGACAGTTGGTGGACCGAGCGGATGTTCGCGTTCCACAGGCGTCTCGCGCGCACGCGCCCAATGCCGCGAACTTCGACGAGGGAAAGAAGTTCTTCTTTGACGCCGTATTGAATGCGCTGGCGCAGGCGGTTGAGGGGCAGGACATGGTGCTTGGTGTCGAGAACTTTGGACAGTTCGCTCATCGCGTAGGCGAGCCAGTCGGCGGCGCGGGTTTTGGCGTAGAGGACGCCGGGCGCGATTCCGTGGGCGTCGGAGAGCTCTTGCTCGCTTTTTTCGGACAACCATTCTTCGAGGACGCCTGCCGAAAAGAATGCGTCAAGGACGCCGGAATCGAACATCCAGTCGTCCGGAAGACCGCCGGGGATTTCGGTTTTGCGTTCTTGTAGCTGTTCCCAGACCATGGCTTCGGCGGTTTTTTTGACGGAGAACGCGGGCGCGAACTCGCGGGCGTGCGCGATCAAGTAGAGGTAGGGAAAAGCCGAAATGCGTGCGGGCGGTGTTTGGCGGAGGCCTTGAGCGAGTTGGTAGGCGCTGTCGGGATCAAGAAACAGTTCGCTCGTGCGCGCGCCGAGGGGAGTGGGCAGGAACCGGTCGGGTTTGAGTTCGACGAAACCTTGCTCGCCAAGGCGTTTCACGATTTTTTGGAGGAGTTCGAAGAGTTCGGTCAGGTCTTCGAACTGGTGCGCGTACAGGGTTTTTGCGAACACGCGTTCCATGCTTTCGAGATCAAAGACCGTGCGTTGGGCGATGAGGGCCAAGAGATGCGTGCGAAGCACGGGTTCGATGCCCAGTTTGCTTGTTACGGGTTCGGGCAGCGCGTGCACGTAGGATTGGAAGAGTTCGTCGATTTCGGTTTCGGATCGCGCGATCAGTAGCGCGCGTCCCTCGGTGTCGAATTTGGGGCGTCCGGCGCGCCCGCACATCTGCTGGTATTCGCGTACCGGAATGCGTTCCATGCCAAGCGATCCGTAGCGGTAGAGGCTTTGGATGAGCACGGTGTGCGCGGGCACGTTGACGCCGGCGGCGAGCGTGGGCGTGGCCGACAGCGCCTTGATTTTGCCCTCGCGAAACGCGTGTTCGACGAGTGCGCGCTGTTTTTCAACAAGGCCCGCGTGGTGAAACGCCGTGCCGTGCTCGATGCATGAGGACAGGGCTTTGCATTGGTCGGTCGGGATTTCGAGGGCGTTGCGGGCTTTTCGCGCAAGACTCGAAAGATGCGTTTTTTCAAGGGGGGAAAGCAGGGCGGCGATGGCGGGCGCGAGTTTTTTGGCGGTGGTTTCAGCGCTTTTTCGCGTGTTGGCAAAAACAAGCGCCTGCTTTTGGAGCGTGTCCACGGTCTGCAGAACGACCGCGTGCGTGGCGTCTTTTCCAGGCGCGTCCTCGGGTTTGGTTTCAAAGTGGATGCGCTCGTTGAAGTAAATGCCCTGTCGGAGTTTGACGGGGCGCCACGCGGACTGGACGAGGCGCGCATCGAGCCATGCGGCTAGGTCGGCCGAGTTGGGGGCCGTGGCCGAAAGGCCGAGAATCTGAAGTTTTGGATTCTGGAGGCGCAGTTGGGTGATCGCCATTTCGAGGACGGGTCCTCGGTCGGAATCGAGTTCGTGGAGTTCGTCGACGATCAGGAGGCCGACCTGCGAGAGCCAGGGCGCGCGATGGCGCAGGAGCGAATTGAGTTTTTCGTAGGTGGTGAACACCAGATCAAAGCGCGAGAGGTAGGTCGACGCCGAGTCGAAGTCGCCGGTGGAGAGAATAAAGCGCATCGAATGGTTTTTTTCGTATTTGGTTTTGAAGTCGTTGTAGTGCTCGCTTGCGAGCGCGCGAAGAGGGCACGTGTACACGACTTTTTGTTTGCGCGACAAAACGGTCTGGAGGGCGGCGAGTTCGGCGGTCAGGGTTTTGCCGCTGGCGGTCGGGGCCTCGACGACCATCGAGTGCGCAAGCAGGCCTTTTTCGAGGGCTTTTTTCTGAACGGGGTTGAAATCTATAAATCCGTTGGCTGAAAGAACCAGTGCGGGAATGTCGGGAGAGGCCATCGTTGGATTCGTTGGACTAAAAGGTTTTAAATGGGCAAACCGCTGGAGTTCCAGTATCATGGGATCAAAGCGCAGAATGGAAAACGTTCAAAAACAATTGCGGCTTCCGCTTCGGGCGCATTTGTGGAGGGGCAAACACTGGGCGGAAATTCAAAAGGCGGAGAGCCGGCCGGGGGATGCCCTGCGACTGGTCCAACATATCCGTCAAAGCGTGGCCGAGTTTGTGATGCGACCGAATCCGACGGCGGCCTTTACCCGTCGGACGGCGTACCGGATCATTGTGCGGGTGTCCGAACTTGCGGATGAAATGCGCGCCGCCGAAAAAGCGGTGGGAAGACCGCCGCGAGCGTGGAATCAGGTGTATGCGAACTGCATGCGCCACTACTGGTCGTTGTTTCCTTCTTCGATTCGGTCCGAAATCATCGCGTTGAGCCGGAAAAAAGACAAAAACAAATGAGCCTTTGAAGTCACGGATTTTGCAAAAATTTCAAAGAGGAATTTGCGGAGGGGCGCCGGGTTCTTTGGGGGTGGCGTAGCGGCGGTAGAGAATCAGGAGGCCGCCGCCGAGGAGCACGATGAGGATTGAGAGGACGGCCGTCTGAAGGATTCCGTCGGGGTTGGAAACAACGGGGGTTCCGGCCGCGATCGTATTTGTGTCGGGCCCAAAGGGATCGATGAGGTCGTTGCTTGCGCAGGACCGGATGAGTTCGGGGACCTGGGCAATGGTTTTGCAGGCATTGGTTTCCTCGCAACTCCGCGTTTGTCGGCCGAGCGCACAGTCGGACCACGGCGAACAACGCCACGATTCGACGCAACCCGCGGGGGGCGTGGGGGGCGGCGGAACCATGCCTTCGCTTGGATCCAGCGGGCTCTCACAGTCCGTATCTGCGCCAAAGTCGATGGCGCCGTCCAGATCGTTGTCTAGGCCGTCGGAGCACGCGGGCGTGGAAGGGGAGGACGTGCATTGCGTGAAATCGAACTCGCATTGGGGCGAGCAGTTCAGGCGGCCTCCCGAGTAGCCAAGCGAGACGCAGGATTGATTGTTGAGGTTCGAAGAATCGCAGGCTTCGCTTCCCTCGATTTGGTTGTTTCCGCAGTCGGTCGATTGCACGCAGAGACTGGGCTGGTTTGTGCAAACCCATCCGGATTCGGTTTGGCAGGAGGACGAGCAGCCGTCGCCGGCGACGGTGTTGCCTTGATCGCAGGTTTCACCGGTTTCAAGGAGGCCGTTGCCGCACGCGGGCGAAGGGGACGCTGGCGCGTCGAACTCGAAGGCGCCGATTGAGCAGCCGTCGCCAAGCGAGCGCGTGATGCCGTCGAAATCCGCGGCGACTTCGGGCTGGCAGATCGCGGTGTTGATGGCCGGACTGTTTGCCTGCAGGCGGAAGTTTGCGGCGCCGGCATTGACAAAAAGCGGGTTTTGGAAACGCGTATCGTCCGCGAAGTTGGTGGCGTCGAAACTGGCCGGCGTGTAGGCCACGTGCTGGGTGCCGTCGCCCGAACCGATGTCGGCAATGAAGCCGTTTGGGTTGAGTGTGTACACGAGGTTGTTCTTGAACTCGTTGCCGTAGCCGTTGTTGGCCACGAAGTCGGTGATCACGCCCGCGAGTTCGAATTGGGCGTTGCTTTGGACGGCGGGGTTGGTTTTGTTTTCGGCGATGATGTTGTTGTATATTTTCGTATTGATCACGCCTTGGTTGACGGGCGTGCCCATGGTGCCCAGAAGAATGCCGCGCAGGCCCGCGCGATAGAGCGTATTGTGGAAAATCTGGGTTCCGGTGATGGGTGTGCTGGTCGGGTCCTGAATGCGGTTGGCAATCAGGGTGATGCCCGTGGCGTCGTTGTAGCCATCGTAAATCACGTTGTTGTAAATTTTCAGGTTGGAGACGCCGCCGGGGCCGACTTGGATGTGGTTACCGGTTGGATTCGAATAACTGGGATACTGGTTCAGTCCGTAAAACGTGTTGTTGCGCACGATGTTGTTGTTCGTGGCGCCGGGGTTTGAAGTGATCGTTGAAAAGCCCAGGGACGTGTGCAGGCGGTTGTTGAAGACGTTTTTTTCGATAAGGACGTTCGACGAGTTGCGGAATGTGAGCCCGACGTGGCCCGCGTCCAGAAAGCGGCTGTTTGTGACAGTGACATTGCGGCAGTTGTCGCACAAAAGTCCGTCGGCGTTCGTGAAGTTGAGGCGGATCTTGGCCGGGTCGTCCAAGGTGCGCACCTGCACGTTGTCAATGACAAGGCCGTCCACGTTGAGGAACTGGAGGGGCGCGCCCCATCCTTCGTTTTGGGGGTTTCCCGGCCAGCGCTGGCCGTAACCGTTGTCGTCGGTGCCCTGCACGTCGAAAAACTGGGCGTTTTTGATTTCAAGGCCGCTGGCATGGGCCATTTCGAGAATTTTTGGAATGTACTGGCGGCCGGCAGGGGTTTGAACGTAGCCGAAAAAGTTCAGGTTTTGGATGGTCCAATGGCTTGCGCTTACAAAACCGAAAAGGGGGCGAAAATAAAGGGCGTTGCCGCGGATGACCGCGGTTTCGCCTGGATAGGATTGCAGGGTGATGCGTTGCGGGGCGGTTCCACTGGAATAAATGCCGATCGAATGATTGTTGGTGGCTGCAGGGGGCACCGCATAGTCGCCTTGTCGCACGAAGATGATGTCTCCGGGATTGAACGCCTTGTTGTTCATGGCCGCGGGGCTGCACCACGGAGTCAGGGGATTCAAGGCGTCGGTGCGCGATCCGTTGTCTTGGCAGTTGCAGTTGGATTTGTCGATGAACAGTACGCTGGTGTTGTTGGCAAGTCCCAACGGGTCGGAAGAGTTGTTTGTGCAGGATTGGGCACTGGCGGGGGCAACAAGCGCTAGAAGAAGCGCACAAAGGGCACCAAGCCGGATATGGCGCATGGTAGGGTAAAACCGGTTTGCGTCTTAAAACCATACCGAATGTGGGCCAAAACCGGTGGCGCATGAAAGGGAGTCAGAAACGGGTTCATGCGTCGGGATGGGGGGGCCGGGTGGGAACGTCGGTTGTTTTCTTGGGTGCGTTCGCAAGCACGTAGGCGCAGTACCATTTTTTTTGAGCGGACGAAACGGGTTTGGCAAGCACTAAAAACGCCTGTTTGATAACTCGGATCTTGCGGTTGAGAAACGATTGGTCGGAAGCGCTCAGGCGAATGTTCAAGTTGCGCGCGTGATCGCGCAGTCCGTACCATTGGCCGAGCGCGTGGTGGGCGATGATCACGCGTTCGTTGAGTTCGGCGGGTGTTGCGTCAAAAAGAATTTCGCCGACCACGAAGGGAACGTCCGTGGATTGTTTTTCACCCCATTGTTTTTTGTCAAACGCGATGGTTTCGCGAATGGTCCGCTGAAGGGTCCGGCGGAGAAAAACGCGTGTTCTTTCGGGAGTGGCAAGCGCGTGTTTCAGGCGCGCGGATTCGCGCACCATTTCCTGCATCATGCGTTTCCATTGGAAGATCGTCGGATCGTCCGGGTGAATGTGCGCGCTGGAGGAATACTGGGCGAGCGATCGCTCGAAATGCGGGTGAAGGATCGCGTGATGGCGCTCGCGATGCGGAAAGTCAAGAATGGCTTCGGCGAGTTGCGCGTGAATTTCCTGAAGAGGAATGTCGAGCGCCTGTCGAAAGGGCAGAATCCGGGGTTGGGTGGGCGATTGGGCTCCGGTGTTCGTTGAACGGTTTTTCCGTTTCATGCAAATCGTTCAGGCGCTTGCCCACTGGATGAGTTCCTTGTAGACGTGCTCTTGTTTTTGGATGACCGCGAGTTTTTCTTTGAGGTCTTCGATCTGGCGGCCCGTCTGTTTTTCGCGAAAGTCCTGCAATTCGGTGGCAAACTTGGCGACCTGTTTGTTGTTCTTGTACACGACGCTGGTCTGCACCGTGTCGGCGAGCTGACGGCGGTATTCGGGATCCTCGACGAACATTTGGACCATGGCGCGCCACTTGGGGTCGCTGACCAAGTGGGCGGGAAGTTTGACGCTTTCGGCGTCCACGCGGTATTCCTTGTCGGCCGCGAGCTTGACGAGGTGCTTCCAGTAAAGCGGCTCCTTTAGTTTGAGGACCGAGTGGCGCAGATGATACGTTTTGGCCGCATGATGTTGTTTTCCCCAGTCGGACAAGCGGATTTCGTACTGTTTTTTGACGCGTTCGAGTTCCGTCAGCTGTTCCTGCAGCTTGGCCTTGGGCGGGTACAAGAGTTTCGGCCAGTTCTTTTCTTGGGGCGCGAGCGAGACCACGCCGCCGGACTCGAAATAGTGTTTGAGCGCCTTGGCGCGCGGGTGCTCGGGCGTGACCTTGAGTTCGGGCGGAACCGATTTGAGAAAATCGTCGATTTTGGAAATGATTTCGCGGGGCATGAAGAAACCGACAAAGAAAACGCGGGAGTGGTTTAAAAGCCTAGCCGCAGGAACGGCGGCGGGCCGGTCAGTCGAGAAAAACCGTGTTCTCTCCCTTGAAATGCGCATCGCCGGTCACGATGGGCAGCCCGTATGCGCGGCCGGTGGCTACGATGATGGCGTCCATCAGGCCGAAGTCGCGCATGGTTTGGCGCTTGACGTTCTTAATGAGACCGGCCGCCTCCATGAGCGGCTCGTCGAGGGGCAGCACGCGTGAAAGCGATTGGATCGCCGCAAGCACCGCCTTGCGGTTCACCCCTTCGCGCGCCGCCCAGTCGCTCAGTTCGGCGATCGAGACAAGACTCGTGAAGACGGGATCCCGGCGGATGATTTCGCGAACGCGCGCGCCCTTGGCGGACTTTGAAAAAAGCTCGACCCATGCATAGGAGTCCAGCAACATCAAAGCACCCGATCCGACCGGTCGCGAACGAACGGCTTGGCGCCCTTGGCAAGACCAAATGCCTTGTCCAGCATCGACAAATCGCGCTTGAGAAGGACCACTTGTACCGTCTGGTCGCGGACGATGCCGTCGGACTCAATCACCGATTTTGGAATCAAAACGCCCAGCGACGAGCCGACGGGACGGACCTTGGCCTCGAACATTTCCACAAAAACCACCAATTATAATTTGTTATAACAATTATTTAAGGGTTTTTGTTTCAACGGCAAGCGACGAACGCGCCAATCGGGCCGGCATTGGAGAAGAAAAAAAAACGCGGATATGGCAGGAGTGGTATTAGAATCCGTTCACCCGCTGATGCCGGGCCGCTGGACGCACGCGTGCATGGTTTCGGGTTTTTTGCGGTAGAGCCACGCGTCGAGGATCTCTTTGTCGTGCGTGAACTGTTTGTTGAACGTGTATTCGATTTGGCCGAATTTTAGATGGTGCTCGGACAAGAACGGGAGGGTGGGTGTGATCGAGCCCTGTTCGGCGAACGTGGACACCGTGCAGATGTTGCAGTAGGGATTCCACTTGCATTCCTGACAGAACCAGTGCAGGCCCGTCGTGTGCTGGACCATGTTCAGCGCCGAGGGCGACGTGTAGATTTCCTTGTACGGTTGGCGCACGTTGCCTAGATTGAACAACTCGTACGATTTGCCTTCGTCGCACGTGTACACGGTTCCGTCGGGCGCGTAGGACGCCTGCATGAGCGCGGCACCGCACGGCTTGCTAAAACACGTGTGGGTGGGCGTTGAGACGCTTTGCATCTTGGAGTAGAAGAGCGTGGAGTACTGTTCGGCGATGAAGCGCCCGTTTCGCGTGCGTTCAATGCAGGTGTCGACGAGCGTGCGCCACCACGGCAGATAGTCGTCCATCGAATAGCCCACGCGGTCCCAGTTGGGTTCGGCTTTTCCCGTCGGGCGGATGACCGTCGGCGTGATGTCGTCCATGCCCCATTTCAGGTATTCGTCGACGAGCACGGCGGGATCGAATTTCAGAGATTCGCGCGTGATTACGGGCATGAGATACGGCCGCGCAAAACCGTGCGTGGATTGGAGCCGGTCGATCCAGTAGGTGAGTTTGTCGTAGGCGCCCGTTTTTTTGTTCGTAAAAGGCCGGTTCTTGTCGTGCAGTTCTTTTGGGCCGTCAAGCGACGTGCAGATTTCGCGCACGTTGTTTTGTTTGAAAAAGCGCGCGATGTCGTCGTCCATCTTCGTGAGATTGCTCACGAGGCGCCAGTGGACGGGTTTCTTTTTTTCCTGCATCTTTTGGTTTCCGAGTTCGACGATGGTGCGGATCGCGTCGAAATTGAGGAGGGGTTCGCCGCCGGTGAATTCGATGGTGAGCGTGGGCGCGGGCGACTGGAAAATGAAGTCGACGGTCTGTTGCGCGGTGTCCGCGTCCATGTCCATGCCTTTGGCGTTCTCAAAAACCGCGTTGGCGTAGCAATAGGGGCAGGTCTGGTTGCAGCGCTTGGTCGGGTTCACGATGTGAAGCGAGACCCCGAAAAAAACGTGACCGAGTTTCGCGCGGTGGTCGGCGGCGACCGCGGACTCGTTTTGCGCGGTCACGAGGATGCCGGATTTTTCGAGTTTCGCACGAAGGGGGGCGGGCCAATGTGTTAACGTAGTGCCTAATTTTTGGATTTGGAACAGTTCATCCGCGGATACTTCGCACCAGCGTCCGGTTTCGGAGATGAGCGCGTGGCGGTCGGGGGCGATGTCGTGCACGTAGTAGCGGTCGAGAAAGTCGCCGAGCGCGGGACGTTTGTTTTGCGGGCGGGGTGAACGAGCAGGCAACGCGTTTTGGGGATGGATTTTTTGGCGCGGGTTCAACCGAGACGCCGGAAAGTGCGGGGAATTGGCCGCGGTTTTTTTTTGCTGGACGGTGCGGGCGGGCATGTTTTCATCCGAGGATCTGGGTGAGTCCAAGGCAATGGTTGGCAAGCGCAAGCGACACGAACTCTGCATTCGTGCCTTTCGCGGTCTTGAATTCGATTGCAAAGTGGGTTTTTTGCTTTGCGATTTTTGCGTCGGACACATGCGATTTGTAATCGTGCAGGGTGCGAAGAATGGCTTTTTCCGAATAGAGTGTTCGGGCGAGACGGAGTTTCACGCGACGGGTTTTGGAATGGATTTGAAGCGGCTTCATTTCACGTCCCCCGACTGGGTTAAGAGCGCGCGGGCGAGGATCGCTTGGCGTTTGGCGCCGTATTTTTGTTCTTGGAAATACTGGAGGCCGTAGGTCAAGAGTCGCTCGAGAAATTTTTGGGCAAGCGGTTCGGGGTCATGGCCCGTCTTGCTTTTGAGGTAGACGACTGTTTTTTTCGCGGAGTCCGTGTCAAGGATCACGAAGGCGTCGGCAAGCATGGAGTAGGCGGTCGTGTAGACGGCGGGTAACGGGTAGGCGCGCGGGTCCAGCGCGAGGACCGCGTGGTTTTCGGTTTTTTTGATTTTGACGATGTGCGAGGGTTTGCGCATGCACTAGAAAAATGGTGTACGGGTTTTAAGACGCGCGGGAAACGGCGTAAACGCAGGAAGGTTAAAAGACACGCCGAACGCGTGGTGCGAGGGTGTTGAGCGATTGCGCATCCGGTGTGCGGAACGGGTTCGTTATCCGTTGTTTTCGCTGTTGCTTGAACCGTTTCCGTTTTCTTCTTGGGTTTGGCCGAGCAAAAAACCGCCGAGCGCGCCCATGGGGGGACCGGGGGGACTGCTGAGGTGCGAGTGGAAGTGGGCGGGTTTGGGTTTGTCGAGGAGATTAATCGCCGTCGGGTTGGAGTTATCCTGGGTTTGCGCGCTTGCAAGTTTGGCGCTTGCAAGGAGGGCGGCGGCCGCGATGGCCGAGAGCGCAAGAATGGACTGGGTCGTCATCTTGCCGGTTTCCTCGCGCAGGAAAGCGTCGAGTTTTTGCGGAAGTTTGGGAAGGTGGGGCATTGTAGTTTCCTTGTTTTTTGTTCTTTTTCCTTTTTTGCTTTTTGGGTCGCGTGTTTTCAGATAGTGCACGGGCGTTTGCTTTCTAAAAAATGTTTAGCAGGCGGAGGCCCCCGGCTGGATCAGCGATTGGAGAGGCTGGTCGAGCGTTGCTTCGAATTGGGGTTCGTTCCAATAGAATTCGACGCCGTTGGGTGTGCCTTCGATGCAAATGCGTCCGTCGTCCATGAGCGCAAGGATGTCTTCGAGTGCGCTGATCTGGGAGTTTGCGCTGGTTCCAAGGTCTAGGAGGCGGCCCGTGGTTTGCGCGCGGGGCGTGGCGAGGAGCGTGGAATCGTTTGCGCAGGCTTTGGCGAACACGTAGGTCGTGTTGTCAAGGGGCGTGTAAAACACGGTGCCGAGGACCAGTGCTTTGTTGGCGTCGGAGGCATTGAGGTCGGTGTAGCGAAAGCCTGCGGAGTCGGGTTCGAGGGAACAGCTGCCGGGGCCGGGGGGCGTGTCGCGGGCGTGAACAAGGGGCTGGTTTGCATAGTCGCGGCACGCGTTGGCACTGGCGCGAATCGACCACTGGTTGAGGGCGTCGTTTGTAAGGGCAATCGGGGTTCCGTCGCGCGTGATGCTGTAATAGGTGTCGACAAAGGCGCGGTTGTTCTGGGTTTTTGGACGAATGGACCAGAGGACGGGGGTCGCTTGGCTGGGCGCGAATTCGAGGCGGTCTCCGGTGGGAGAGACAAAGAGGACTTGGCCGCGCGCGGTTTCGTTGAGGTTGAGTTTGGCATAATCGGGGGCTACGCTTGTGGTCACGCTGCGGTAGCCCGTGCTTGTTTGCGAGAGCACGCGTTCGGAAAGGCGCTGGGTGATCACGATGGGCAGGTTTTCATTGGAAAATCCGACGCCGTAGTCGCGCGCGGGGTTGTTTGTGCCGATCATGCCGTCGATCGGGATGCGCAGGAGCGGTGCGGGGTTGTCCGAGTTCGCGACTTTTTCGATTTTGATGCGGACGCGCGTGCGGGCCTGTGGGGTTGAGCCGGTGGAGAAGAGGGGGAGGTCGTCCAAAAAGTCGATGGTGAACTGGTATTCGGCGGAGCCGTCGAACTGGCCGTCGAACGCGAGTTTTTCTGGATCGTTCACGAATTCGAAGAAGGGGGATCCGGTGCCCGCGTACCAGTTGGGGGTTTCGAAGAACGGCGAGTTGCGCATGACGGAGTCGAAGTCGTTGCGCAGCGTGAGGGTGAGTTTGTCGTCCATGCTTTTGGCTTTGAACGATTTGAGCGCGGTGATCGCGTCGCGGTTGGCCTGCGGGTTTTCGCCGTAGAGTTGGTGAATGTGCTGGAGGCGCGAGAGAACGCTCATGAGGGTTTGCACGGAATCGCAGTAGACGGTTTGGCACGTGTTTTCGGAAACGTTTTTCCAGTTCCAGCTCCAAAGAATCGGGGGTTTGGCGCCGACGCCCGTGGCGCCGTGACGCGTGCCCACGACGCAACTCACGCGCTCGCTGGGAGTCGGCTGGTTCGCATCGGGCGGGCAACCTAGTGCGCCGGGGGTGCAGGACGGCGGGAGGACTTGGCGGGGGCCGTCCAGCCGGATGTGGAACCATTCTTTTTGGCTGGGGCGGGTGGTGGGGCGGAGGCTGAGTTGGATGAACGGGTTTTCGGAGGGCCCGCCTTTGATGAACGGCGTCTGGCTTTTGACGAACACGCCCGTGACTTGGGGTTGTTGCACGCTGATGAAATAGCGGACTTCGGGGTATCCGGCGCCCGAGATGACAGTCGGGAGTTTTGCGTCGACCGTGGCTTTCGAACGGGGCGCGTTTTCAGGTCCGTTGTAGCCGGGACGGCCTCCGCCGTTTGCGTCGGGGCGCGCGTTCGAATCAAATCCGGCGGGCACGGGCGCGTTCGCATCGGGGTTTGCTTTTAGGCTCAGCGGGACCTGGCCTTGATACGTGCCAAGAATGTTTCGCTCGAGATGCGAGAGGGAAACGGAAACGGATTTGACGCGCAAAACCTTGTTTGCGTCTCCCCCGATGTTGGCGATCACAAGAACGGGCACGCGCCGCGGAGGCTCCAACGAAATGGATTGGTTGGGCGCGGCGTTGACTTTGTTGTTGGCGCTTGCCATGGTGAATTGTTCGGTGTCTCGATAGAGAATCGAGTACGAGGGCACGTGTTGGGCGCGCGCGGCCGCGAGTTCGACGTGGAAGGAATCGAGGGCGTTTTTTGGGGTTTGCATGTTTTGTTCGATGAAACCAAACGCGGGATCGACGTCGCGGCCATTGAAGGCTAGGGGAAGCACGGTCGTTCCGCTTGCGTTGAAGTCAAAAACGCGGACCACAAGATTGTTGTCGGGCTGGATGAACGCGACAAGCAGCTGGTTGGCATTGATGTCAAGGGGCAGATTGGGTGCGGAAAACGATTCGGCCACGGTTTTTTCGCCCCACGCCGTGACGGTGTACTGGGCCGTCACGTCGTCGTTGACGAGTTCGGGCTTGATCGAGTCCTCGGCTTCAAGAAGCGCGTACTGGCGGTTTTGCACGCTTTGGTTTGTGATCGTGAAGGGAATGCGCCCGTTGGTCGGCACGTCGTGGTTGTCCCAATAGGTGACCGCGCCGACGAGGTAAGAGTGCGAGGGATGATAGCGCGTGGAACTGGCCTTGGGATCAAAACCGCCGGTGACAAGAAGCGAGTAGAGAAAGTCGGGCGTCTGCGACGTGTTCGCGTTTTGGTCGCTGGTCTGATTGTCCGCGTTTGCGTCGTCCGAAAATTCGGCGTCCTCTTGGGTTTGCGAGGCCTTTTCGGGATAGCTGAGTAGGACCACGCGGTTGGCGATGTCCGGAGTGTCCGCATAGTTGGGAAATCCTTTGACTGGAATTCCGTTTGCGGAAAGGCACGCCCCCGAAACATCGAGGTAATTGAAGTTGGCGTCAAGCGCGTTTTGGTCACGCGCGGGGGTGGCCGTGCTTTGCTCGAACGTATTGCAGAACGTATGGCGTCCCTGCCAGATGAGACAATCGGACAGGTTTTCGAGCGTGGCGCCCGATGGAAGATCGGATTCGTCGTCCGAATTGTCCGAGTCCTCGTCAAAAAGGGCTTCGACGGCCTCGCAATGAGGCACGAACGAGGCGGGAGGGGCAAGAAGAGACGTGGCAAGGACCGCGCGATGGTTCTCGAGGCCCGGAAGATTGTAGCCCGCGTCGTAGGTCGAGGGTTCGTGGAAGTTTCCGAGGAATCCGCCGGAGAGAAAGGTTTCAAGGCCCCCGAGGATGCCGCGATCGGGATTGGGATCGTAATAGGTTTCGACGTCGATTTTTCCGGTCGAGTCGATGACGGGCCGATAGGCAAAGTCGTTGACGTGCTGGACAAGGGGCCCGTTGTTGCCAAAGAGCGGGATGGCGGACATGATGCAAGGAAGCATTTGCTGGCTCATGCTCATCAAACCGCCCATCATTTGGCCCATCATGGCCTCTCCGCCACCGCCGCCACCGCCCATCATGGCGCCCGCAAGGCCCGAACTCATATCGGACAGGCCTCCGCCCGAGCCGCAACCGCCGCCGGAAATCAGGGAACCCAAACCTCCGAGTGCGTCGCCGCCTCCTTGCGGGTTGCTTTCCGTGAGATTCAAAAACGTGCCAAGACCGCCGGCCATGCCGACCATGGAACCAAACGTGGACATCTGCATCTGCATCATGGCCATCGTGATCATCAGAATGACCATCGCCATTTTCTCGCCGCCACGACCCGCCATGGCAGCAAGCACGATGAGCGCCGCACTCATGCCCATCATCGCGGTCATGAGCATCAACAAAATGAGCGGGCGGAAATCCCACTTGGGCCACGGCAAATCCGCGCCGTGCTCGGCGTAAAGAGAAGAGTAGGGAAAGCGCTGGCCCTCCTGGTTCATGAGTTCAATCTTGATCTGGTCGCCGTGGTTGTGTTGCAAGTCCGTCATGAAAAAGTCGACGTGGCGCACTTCAAGGTTTGCAAACGTGTCCGCGACCGGAATCGTGTAGGCCTGACAGTCGCCCGTGCAGTCTTCAAGCGTCGTGGGCTCGATCGACAACAATCCAAAGTCCGTGTGGCTTTGGCACGACGCGCCCGAAGCCAGATCCACGGGCTCGTCGCACATAATCGTGTTCGTGCTCTCGCCAAGCGAGGCAACCGAACGGGGACCGCCCCGACAATCGGGATCGTTCTCGCAATCGAGAAGGTACTGGGGCGGGGCCACACCGCCGCCGTTGGGCGAATGGAGACCCGAAAGCGCGGGCAATCGATAATCCTCGAGCGGCGCAAAGTCGCGGTTTAGGATCAGGCCCGAATCCGGCCCGTTTTGGATGTTGTACGCATACTTGAACTCGCCCTCGTTTCCGGGATGCACCATGCGAAAGGGGGACTCGGCGTCGTTGACAAATGCAAGCGGCGACTGCTCGATGGCGTTCGTGAACTGTCCCTGGGTTTCCAATCGCGCGTTGATGAACACCGGGTATTCACCAAGCGCAATGCGCGCCTGCCCGGGTGCAAGAGGATGGTTCCCGTTTTGCGTGGGCGTCAGGACCGCGCGCACCGAAATCTCGCGGGTTTCGCTTGGGAGAAGCACGAAGTCGACGGACGAGGCCACGAGTTCGCTTGCGACCTGAATGAACACGGCCCCGCCGCAACTGTTGCCAAGCGTAAACGACTGCGAAAAGTTGGCGGACGCCGGATTGCGGTCGAGCTGTAGAACCGAGCGGTTGATCGAAAGACAACCGAACTGGCCGCCGCCCGATGGAGGCGAAACCGGCGGCAAAATGGGGAGTTCGAAATAGTATGCAAGATATCCCGCGGCCTGCGCCTCCCCCATGACCTTGGTGTTGCTTGAAACCTGCGCAAGCGCCGGAAACTTGAAGCGCCCTTCGGAATCGGTGTTCAAAAAGAGGGGCGTGGGCTCGGTGTCGAACCAGATCTTGACCAGCGCGCCCGAAACGCCCGCACCCGTTGCGGCGTCGATCACGCGGCCCGCGAGTTCGGGCGAACCCGTGTCCGGAAGATAATTGGGCAAGTCCACCACGCGCAAGGGTTTTCCGGGAAGCACCCGAAGGAAAAACGAGCGCTGGTTCGGCGACACCACGGGAGAACTAAAAAAGTTGGCGTCCAAGGGCTCAAGGCCGCTTTCCTCAAGCGCGTGGATACCGATGGTCGCATCGGCCGGCGATTCCGAGAACGAGTCCGTGGGAAACGAAATCCACTCGCCGACCGTGATCGGGCCGCTCGACGATTCGGCGGGCGCCTGCGAAAAACGCAACTGGCTGGGTTCGGCGGCAAAATCATAGAGCAGGCGAGCGCTTGTGAGTTCCGATCCCGAACAATTGTAAAGCCAGTAGGCAAGCGAATACGAAAAACCGTTTTGCAGGGACGTCGGCGCACTCGGGTCAATCGAAAGCGGCGACCACCGATTGTTCTTGAACAGACTCGAATCGATCGCAACGCCATCAATGCAAAACGGTTCGCCGATCGAGATCAGGCGCACAAGATCGGGCGTCTGCACAAGACGGTTCTGCCATTTTGCGCGCGCACGATAGTGAACTTCGACGGGGGTGCCTTTGGACAGGCCCGACTCGACGCCGAAGCGAACCACGATGGGAAACATGACGCGCGAATAATCGTTCCAAAAAAACTGGGCCTGTTTGTTTCCGCCGGCGGGCGGACACGCTACGGGCGACGCAAAAGGATCCGCGGGCGAATAGCACGAGAACAGCGAAACCGGATTTGCGAGCACCGCCTGAGCGGAAAGAATGCGCAATCGCCAGTCGGCGGCCGGCAAATTGATGTCTGCGTCAAAACCCATGCGCGCAAGCGCCTCGATGTCGGAATACGTCGCGGCCTCGCTTAGGAACAGTTGGAACTGGGCATGGTACGATCGCTCGGCGTCCGGATCCGAATCAATGCGGTTGACGGGACGGCGGCACTCCGCGTCCTCGCAAATCGCCGACAGGCGAAGAAAAATCTTTTGAGGCGGACGCACGCCGTTGGGGCCCACGGGCTCGTTGAGATCGGGCGGAATCGAGTTGAGGTCAAAGAGCTGGAAGCGGATCTTGGTCGTCTGGCCGCCCCGAAGATCAATGATCGTCGGATAGTACGCGCTGAAATAGCCGGCCTTGCTTGCGCGCGCAAGAACAAACTTGTCGGCCTTGATGGGCAACGGCGTGCAAATGCCCGCAAGACCTCCAAAATCGGGGGTCACGCACGTGCCAAGAATCGCATACGACGTGGAATCAAAAAGCTCCAATACCGCGCCGCCGAGTTTTTGGCCCCGCGCGTCCACGATCGTGGCTTCGACCTTGCCCTCGCCCAAAATCAGTTTGAGCCGAAACACTTTGGTCTCGCCCGCACCGATCGCCTGCGCGGACGTGGTCCCGTTGAGATCGCTCTTGCTCGCATACGCAAAAAAAGAACCCGGTTCAAGGCGACTGAGAAGCACGTTGCCGTCCGTGCCCGTGTACAAGGGTTCGGCATTGAGGGGCACGCGGGGCGCGCGCGAATCAAAAATAAAGACAAGTGCCCGCGAAACCGGCGCCTCGTCCTCGTCGACCACGTGCACGGCCGCGGTCGCATAGTTGGGCGGCGCCTCGCTTCGCCGGATCAGACGCAGTTTCTGAACCGCGTTCGTGTCCGTCGAGCGGAACACCGAAAGCGGCGTGGCCAGTTGAAGCAGATAATCGGGATGCGTGACGACCGCCGAATAAATGGCGTTCGTGTCGACGACCGGTCGCTCGAGCGTGCCGTCCTGCACGGTGGTGTACGAATATTTGACCGCGTCGTCCTGATACACCAAAACCCGCGCGTTGGGAACCGGCTGGTCCGTGCCCGCGTCGACGACCAGCAACCGCAGCATGCGCGAAACCGTCAGCGGGGCAAACGAGAGCGTGATCGACGGGTTGTCGTTGGCCGTGATCTCGAACTCGTCGCTGGTGCGGCTGCGCCCGTCGGCGGCGTTCGCGATCACGCGATACGACCCCGTGGGAACGTTCGAAAACAAATAGGCGCCCGAAAGACCGGTGATGCCCTCGTCGCGCGTAAGCGAAAAACGGTTTTCAAGAATCACGGTCACGTTTGGAATCGCGTTGCCGTCCTGCTCAAGCGTTCGCACATTGACCGTGCCCGTCTCGCCTTTTTCGGGCGAAAGCAAAATGCGCTCGTCCGCGGGCGAAGACGCCGTGAACCGCTTGGCGTTGCTCACAAAACCGGGCGCGCTCACGGTGGCCGTGATCGCATCGCAAGGCGCCTGCTTGGGCACAATAAAACGGCCTTGAGCAGTCGAAAAAACGGGGGCGGCCTCGGACTGGTCGTCGCACGAAAACGCAACGCGGATCGTGTCCGTGATCAAACGGCCCGTGTTCGCATTGACCACGCTCACCGTGACGGTTTTGGGTTTTGCGGACAGGCACGCGTCGCCCACACAACCGGGCGCGGCCAACACGAACGAATACGTCTTCGCAACCAGAACGATCGAGTCCTCAAACGTTTCAAAATCGTCCAGCGTGACACGCACACGCACCGTCGGCCCGTCCTCGGGCGCCGCAAGTTCGGCCCGACCGGAAGAATCGGTCACCAACGACTGCGTGTGATCGGAAAACTCGAGAAAAATGGACGCGTTGGCCAGCGGATTGCCGTCCTCGTCCTGCACCAAAAAGACGGCCTGTCCCGCACTGGGGTTCAGCAACCAGTACAGGCCGCCGGCAAGCAAAACCAGCAAGAGCAAAAGAAACAGAACAAACGAGGGAACGACGCGGTCGATTGCGTCCACGAGCCCGCGAATGGGCAGGACTTTGCTGATGCCGTCAACGACGTCGTAATAGCGGTCCTCGAGCGAGTAGTAAAACTCGCCTAGGCTGGTTCCAATCCCCAAACGCGTGCCCCCATATAAGAATGGTTGATTAGAGACGAACGCAAGCGTCTTTAATAAACATTTCCCGGCACCGTCCGATGGATCGACAATGTTTCCTGGAATGGGCGGGATGAATCCCGCGCAAATGCAACGCATGATGAAACAACTCGGCATCAAGACCGAGAACTTCGACGCCGTCCGCGTCGTCGTTGAAATGGCGGATGGAAGCAAACTCGTTTTTGACAAGCCTCAGGTCATGGCCATGGTCATGCAAGGCCAAAAAACGTTCACCGTCATGGGCAATCCCCGCGAGGAAAAAAACGCCGGAGCCATCGCAGGTTTCACCGACGACGACATCCAAACAGTGGTCGAACAAACCGGCGCGAGCCGCGAAGACGCCGCCAACGCCCTCATTGAAACCGACGGCGACATGGCCGAAGCGATTATAAAATTGAAAAAAGACTAGTTTTCCTGCGCGGCGTAGAAGGCGATAGTGTCGCGTTCGATTTGGTACTGGATTTGAATTGGCACGCTTGCGCCGACCGCGTGGCCGGGTTGCACGAGCGCGTGAACAGGCAACTGGGCCTGCGAAAAGGAGACGGTTTGACCGTTGTCGGTGATCGCGTTGAGATCCAGCGAGGCCGCCTGCCGGAATTCGAAACCAAAGGCATTCAAATCGGTTTTGAGGGATTCAAGAACCTGTGCCGCGAGACCCCCGGTCTGGAAATCCGCGCGAGAAAATTCGAGGTCGAGGCGCCCGCGCACGCTTCGGGTGCGAAACGCGCCTTTTTCCTCGAGACCGTGGCGCATCAATAGTTTTCGCCAAGCCGATTGGAGTTCATGAATGTTGGTTTCGGGGGCAAGCGAAATTTCGGCGGAAAAAACGGGACGCGTGGAAACCACGACGGGAGAAACCGATCGAAAGGCCGCAAACTGGTTGAGGTCCCAAAGCGTGTTTTGGTCAAGATCGTTCGCATCGACCGCGAGCTCGACGACGACGTCGGAACTCGAAAAGTCGAGTCGCACGCCGTTGATGTCGCCCGACAGCGCGCGCAGGTTGGATTCGGCGAGTCCTTGGTTCGAAAGACTGGCCCCGGGCACGTCAAAAACCGCGGACAGTCGTGGCTCGAGCGCGACCACTTTGGCCGAAACCGTTTGTTCGCCAAAACGGGGACTGGCGGAAAGATTGGAGGACTCGAACACGCTTTGGTCGCGCAACTGATCGCCCGCGAGCGAGACCTGCACGTCGACCGCGATGCGATCGGAGGCGCGCGATTGGGGCGAAACCAGCGCGTCGACCGCGTTGTCAAGAAACGAGTAGTCGCGCGAGAGATTGAGGTCTTTGTTCATGCTTGAAAGCGAAATACTCGGGGGCAACTGAACGATCGCGTACACGAGGAACGTGAAATTGTTCGAGAACGCGGGAAGCGCTTGGATCGCGTCGGCGATTTCTTGGGCCGAGCGATCGGAAGAAAACGAGACGTCGGCCACGTAGCCAAACGCACCCTCCGACTGCGAAAAACGGCTTTGCACGCGACGGACGCCGTCAATCGCATTGATTTGGGCGTCCAACGCGCCGATCGAACTGCCTTCCGCGGTCTCGGCGTAAAAGCGCAGGGCGGGAAGGATTTCGATCACATTGGCATCGACGCCCGCGGCCTCGAACGCGATCGGGGTGGCGTCGGGAGGAATCGTGGCATCGGAGGGGTCGTTGACGCCTGGCTGGTTGCTCGGATTGACTCCGGACAAGAGGACAAACGCAAACGAGGAAAGGACCATGATGATGACGATTCCAAGAGCCAGCCAGCGATTCATTTCCATGAGGGGTCCAACGCTCCGTGCGATATAAAAAGGGTTGGTAAGCCAATTGGGCTACCAAGACCTCTGAAGCACCTCTTTAAAATCTCACGTTTTTTGGAGGCCAAAAACCTGTTTAGGCACAACTACGGAGTTTGATGACATGACCGGAAAACGCGTACTGGAAATCGATTTTGTGGGTCGCGACAAGGCCTCAAACAAGGTGTTCGAGACCACGCTTGAAAACGTGGCGATCGCCGAGAACATGCGCGAAGAAAACCGCGTGTACCGCCCCCTCATCGTCCTAGAGGGCGGCAACGAACTCCTGCCGGGCATCGAAAAAGCGTTGCTTGCCATGAAAAAGAACGAAACCAAAAAAATCACGCTGGCCGCCGAAGAAGCATTCGGACCTCGCGACCCCGAAATGGTGCGCGTCATGCCCATGAAAGAATTCACGCGCCGCAAGATCAACCCGGTTCCTGGACTGGTCGTCGAAGCCGACCGCTTTCAAGGACGCGTGCAAAGCGTTTCCGGAGGACGCGTGCGCGTGGACTTCAACCATCCGCTTGCCGGAAAAACCGTCGAATTCGAATTGACCGCCAAAAACGAGTTTTTGACCGACGCCGACAAGACCAACGCGCTCTTCATCAAGTTTTTTGCGCCCGAACAAGCCGAAAAAGGAAAGCCAAAGCCTTCGGTCAACGTGACCAAGACCGAGGTCGAAGTGCTCTTGCCCGGTCTTGCGGGCGGAAACGTGCAGGGCCTCAAGCAGGGCTTTGCGCAGGCCGTCATCAACGCAACCGACGGAATCCAGACCGTGCGCTTTTCCGAAAAGATCGAACGCGGAAAAAATGCGGCCGGAAAGCCCGCACAACCCGGCCACGAAACGCACGATCACGACGAACACGATCACGATTAAGCCCAACGGGCCAAACAAACGCAAACGGCAAGGGGCCACGCGAGCCTTTTTAAAATCATTGGCGGCGAAGGTTCCTATTCAGCCGTTTTTTCGTTCAACCAAAAAAACGGGGATTTTTTTTATGGCGACTTCTCAAAACGGAGCCAAACTCAAAACCGGAACGACCACGGTCGGTGTCATCGGCGCGGATTGCGTGGTCTTGGCGGCCGACCAGCGCGCAAGCCTCGGGCACATTGCCTACGACGAGGAAGCCCAAAAGGTCTACAAGATCACAAACCGCATCGGCGTCACGAACGCGGGCAGCGTGGGCGACAGCCTCACGATCATCCGCTACATGCGAAGCCACGCGAGAACCTACGAGATCGAGCGCAACACGACCATGAGCACCCGCGCGCTCGCCACGTTCATTTCCAACATCCTGAATGCGAACCGGTATTATCCGTACATCAGCCAGTTCGTGATCGGCGGCTACAACGGAACCGCCGCGCTCTTTGAAGTCACGCCCGACGGGGGCATGCTCGAGCGCAACAAGTACTGCGTGTCCGGCTCCGGCACCGAGTTCGCTCTTGCGACGCTCGACGGGGGCTACAAGCAGGGCATGAGTCAGGACGATACGATTTTCCTCGCGGTCCGCGCGGTCAATGCGAGCCGCGCGCGAGACGTCATGAGCGGTGGCAAAGGCGTTTCCGTCATGGTCATCGACAAGAACGGCACGCGCGAACTCGCCGCCGCCGACGTCAAAAAATACATGAAAGACGGCGCCACGTTGCCGTAGTTCATTTTTGCTTACTCCGCACCGGTCGAATCCGATGCGTATAGTTTTCGTTCGAGTCCCAAAAGACCGTGTTTTGATTCTAGCCATCGTCCGAAAATCGGACCACTACCCAAACCAGCAGAAGGAAGACCATGAAACGATTCACCCAGATCGAGAACAAGATTTACGAATTGTTGCCCGACAAGACCCAAATCTCAAAAGTCGATTTCGAGGGCCCCGAAATCGCGATTTACACGAAAAATCCCGCCGCGTTCTTTGAAGAAGAAAATTACGTGGCCAAGGTCGCGTTTGAACTCAAAAAGCACGTGAACATCCGAACCGACAAGAGCCTGTTGGACGACGCCGAGCGTGCCAAGGCCGCGATCCAAAAACTGATTCCCGCCGAAGCCGAGGTCAAGAGCATCGATTTCACGGCCCCGTTCTCCGAAGTCGTCATCGAGGCGCTCAAGCCCGGACTCGTGATCGGCAAAGGCGGCGAGACCAGCAAAAAAATCATCATGGAAACCGGCTGGACCCCCAAGATCGTGCGCGCGCCGTCCATGCATTCCAAGTTTCTGACGGGCATGCGCGGCCACCTCGTGCGCCACGCGGACGAACGCAAAAAGATTCTCCAAGACGTTGCCAAAAAGATTTACCGCGACGTCGAACAGTCCCCCAGCGACTGGGTGCGCCTTGTCGCCCTCGGCGGCTACCAACAAGTCGGGCGCAGCTGCATGCTCTTGGAGACCAACCATACGAAGATTTTGCTTGATTGCGGAATCAACGCGGCGGTCACCGACGAACCGTACCCCTACCTTGACTCGCTCAACTTTCCGATCAACGACCTCGACGCCGTTTTGATCAGCCACGCGCACATGGACCACGTGGGATTCCTGCCGTACCTGTACAAAGTGGGCTTTGACGGGCCCGTGTACTGCACCGAACCCACGCGCGACCTCATGGCACTCATGCAATTCGACTCGATCGAAGTCGGCGCGCGTCAGGGCAAGGAACCTCTTTACAACGAGCGCGACGTCAAGAACACGCTCTTGCACGTGATCCCCCGCGACTACCGCGAGGTCACGGACATCGCGCCCGACATCCGCGCGACCTACCACAACGCCGCGCACGTTTTGGGGAGCGCATCCATCCACATGCACATCGGCGAAGGCGGACACAACCTGACGTACTCGGCCGACATCAAATACGGGTTCACGCGCCTCTTTGAGGGCATCGACACCAAATACCCGCGGCTTGAGACGCTCATCATCGAGTCCACGTACGGCGGCCGCAACGACATTCAGGAGAATCGCCAGCAGGCCGAAGACCTCCTTCTCAAAGTCATCAAAGAGACGCTCCAGCGCGACGGAAACGTGCTCATTCCCGTGTTCGCCATCGGCCGCGGACAGGAAATCATGCTCGTCTTGGAGAACTTTTACCAGCGCGGCCTCTTTGAAGCCAAGTGCTACATCGACGGCCTGACCAACGAATCGAACGCCGTGCACACGGCCTACCCCGAATACTTGAGGCACAACCTGCAACGCCGGATCCTGCAAAACGACAATCCGTTCACAAGCGAAATCTTCCAAAACGGACAAGGACTCGACCGCGACGAGATCCTCAAAAACGGCAACGCGATCATCATCGCAAGCTCGGGCATGCTCACGGGCGGCGCGAGCCTCGATTACTTCTACCGCATGGCCGAAAACGAAAACAACGCGGTCATCTTCGTTGGATGGCAGGGCGTCGGATCGCTCGGCCGCAAGGTCCAAGAGGGCGTCAAGGCGATTCCCATGACCGACAAAAACGGCAAAACGCGCGCGCTCAACATTCGCCTGCGAACCGAAACCGTCGAAGGGTTTTCCGGCCACTCGGACCGCATGCAATTGTCGGCTTTTGTGCGCAATTTGAAACCGCGTCCGAAACGCATTTTGACCAACCACGGCGAAAAAAGCAAGGCCGTGGAATTCGCGAACTACATCACCCAAAAATTCGGGATTCCCGCAAGCGCGCCCGCCAATCTCGACGCGATTCGCCTGAAATAGGTTTTTTAGGCGCGTGGACCGGTTTCAATCGGCCAAAAAATCTTTTGCGCACCGCGGGAAAAACTCCTTTTTTTATTAGGTGACTTCGAAGATCCATTGGATGCCCAACCTAAACGTGCGCGCCTTCGGACTCGATTTTGCCAACTGTTTCATGAACGCGTCGGGCGCGCGCTGCATGACCGAGGACGAATTGCACGCGCTGGGTGAATCGAAGGCGGGCGCGATTGTGATTAAGAGCGCGACCATCGAGCCAAGAACCGGCAACCCGGAGCCGCGCTATTTCGAAAACGAGTGGGGGTCCATCAACTCAATGGGCCTGCCGAACCCCGGCTACAAAGCCTACTGCGCCATGATTTCCCGCTTGAAAAAACACCGCAAGCCCGTGATCGCAAGCATTGCGGGGTTCAAGATCGAAGAATTTGTCGAAATGACAAAAGCCTTCGACGCCGCGGGCGCCGACGCCATGGAAATTAATCTGAGTTGCCCGAACGTAGCGGGAAAAAGTCAGGCCTGCTACGACCTCGATTATTCCGAAGAAGTCCTCAAGCGCGTGCGCGCGTCGACCCAAAAGCCGTTGACCGTCAAACTCTCGCCGTACCTCGACATCGCGCCGCGCGTGGCCATGGCCCAAGCGCTCAAACGCGCGCGCATCGACGGCGTCGTGCTGATCAACTCGATCGGAAACGCATTGATCGTCGATCCGGTCGCCGAACGCGCGGTCATCAAGCCCAAGGACGGGCACGGCGGACTCGGCGGCGCATACATCAAACCCGTGGCGCTTGCCAACGTGGCCACGTTTTACCAAACGCTGGGCGAGGAGATTCCCATCGTCGGCGTCGGAGGAATCGCAACCGGAACCGACGCGTTCGAGCACATTTTGTGCGGTGCCCGCCTCGTGCAAGTGGGCAGTCAACTGCAAAAAGAGGGACCCATCGTTTTTGCACGCGTCCAAAACGAACTTCTCGAACAAATGAAGCAAAAGGGATACGAGAAACTCGAGGACGTTCGCGGAAAACTCGGGATGCCGGAGTAAGCGCCATGCCCCCCCTCGACGTGCCCGAAAAAATCCGCGAAAAACTCGAGAAGGCGGGGGTTTCGCTCAAGCGAAAAGTCGTGGTGCCCAACTTGGTCGATGCCCACGTCCACTTTCGCTGTCCGGGAGGCGAAGCCAAAGAAGACTGGAAGACGGGGTCCCGCGCGGCGATTGCCGGCGGAATCACGTGCGTCTTGGAAATGCCGAATACGGATCCTCCGACGACCGATCAAAAGGCCATCGACGCCAAGAGTGCCTTGGCCAAGCGCGACAGTTTGTGCAATTATGGTTTTTTTGTAGGCGCGACGCCCGACAACGCAGCCGAAATCGCCAAGATCAAGGGCGCCGTGGGCGTCAAGGCGTACGTGGGAAGTTCGACGGGCAATCTTCTGGTGCACCGGCCGGACGCGCTTGAGAAAATCTTCCGAGCGGCCAAGCAAAACAATCTCGTCGTGTGCGTGCACGCCGAAGACGAGGCCGTCGTTCAGGCGAACCTTGAAAAAGCCCGGGAAAAAAAATGGGATCACGTGCGTTACCACGCGCGCATCCGCTCGGACGAGGCCGAAGCCAAGGCAATCGCCGAGTGTTTGAGAATTCAGGGGCGCGTGGGCAACCGATTGCACGTGTGCCATCTCTCAAGCCAAATGGGACTGGAGCAAATCCGGCAAGCAAAGGCCGAGCGGCCCGATCTCGCGCTCTCAACCGAAGTCACGCCCAACCACTTGTTTTTGAGCGAGGACGACGTGCCCCGCCTCGGCAATTTCGGAAAAGTCAATCCCGCGATCAAGAGCCGGGCGGATCAGCAGGCCCTATGGAAAGGACTGCGCACCGGCGTCATCGACTGCGTGGCCACCGATCACGCCCCGCACACCGTAGAGGAAAAACAGAAACCGTACGCGCAGGCCCCAAGCGGAATGACCGGCGTGGAAACCATGGTGCCGCTTTTGGCGCACGTGGCCTCAAGCGAAAAAATCGGATGGTCCGACGTGGAAGCGTGGTGCGCCAAAAACCCCGCGCGCATTTTTGGACTCTCGCTTTCGAGCAACTATACGGTGATCGATCCGTCGGACGAATGGAAAATCCAAAACGACCGGTTGTTCACGAAGTGCAAGTGGAGCCCGTTCGACGGCTGGACCGGCAAAGGCCGCGTCGTCGCAACGATCGTATCCGACCAATTGGTTTTTCAGGACGGCGTCGTCAAAAAAAACAGGGGAAGCGTCGCAAAACATGTCGCCTGAATCAAACACCCGTGTTGCCCGCATTCTGCTTGAAATCGGGGCCATCCGATTTTCGCCGCAAAAACCGTTCACGTGGGCGTCGGGCATCCGCTCGCCCGTCTACACGGACAACCGGCTCCTCCTCGGGTATCCCGCGCACCGAAAAATCGTGGCGGACCTGCTTGGGCAAATTGCCCGAGGCCTTTCGGCGGACGCCGTCGCCGGAATCCCGACCGCCGGAGTCCCCTGGGCCAGCTTCGTCGCCCACGGGCTGAACAAGCCTCTTCTTTTGGTGCGCAAGGACGCCAAAGACCACGGCCTTGGAAAAAAAATCGAGGGAAAACTCGAGGCAAACCAAGTCGTCCTGCTTGTCGAAGACCTTGTGAGCACGGGCGGAAGCTCGCTTTCGGGCATCGAGGCCATCCGCGCCGAGGGCGGCCGCGTGCTCGACTGCGCATGCATTTTTTCGTACGACACAAAAAAAGCCCGCGAAGCGTTTGGAAACGCCGGCGTTCGATTGCACCCACTCGCGGTCGTCGACGATCTGGTGGCGCAGGCCGAGCAATCCGGCCTTTTGACGCCCGCCGACAAACCCGCGATCGAATCTTTTTTCGAGGACCCCGAACACTGGGGACAAAAACAAGGGTGGACGCCGTGAACTGGTCGGACCAATTGCGCGATCGTGCCAAAAAAACAGGATCGCTCGTATGCCTCGGACTGGACCCCCAACTCGAAAAAATCCCGTTCAAGGCCATGAACAACGGGGAGATGCTCTTTGAATTTTGCGCGAAAATCATGGACACGGCCGCCGAGCGCGGCGCAAGCCCGAACGTGATCAAGCCCAATTACGCGTTCTTTGCCCAATACGGCTTCGAGGGCCTGCGCGCGCTCAAAAAAACAATCGATCGTGCCCACGAACTCGGCCTGCCCGTGATTTTGGACGCCAAACGCGGAGACATCGGATCGACCGCCGAAGCGTATGCGCGCGAATGCTTTGAATTCTGGAACGCGGACGCGGTAACCGTGAACCCGTGGATGGGCACCGACGCCGTCGAACCGTTCCTCAAATTCGCGCGCGAGCGCGAAAAGGGCGTATACGTTCTTGTGCGCACAAGCAACGCCGGCGCCGCCGACTTTCAGGGACTGGAACTCGAAAACAAGAAAAAAGTCTTCGAGGCCGTTGCCGACCGCCTCGTCAAATGGGCAACGGGCGGACACCAAAACATCGGCGCGGTCGTGGGCGCGACGTCCATGGACGAACTGCATGCCGTCTGCACCCAGTTCACCAAAACCGGCCTCGAAATTCCCTTGCTGATCCCAGGCGTGGGCGCACAGGGCGCCCACGCGACCGATGTTCTCGCGACCCTTCGAAAGACCCAGTACCCGCTGGAACTCGCGGTCATCAACGCGAGCCGCTCGGTCCTGTTCGCCTTCGAAAAAAACCCAAGCCGACCGTTCGACGCGGCGGCCGCCGACGAACTCGAAAAATTGCGTGCGGACACGCGCATCGAAAACGGTTAAATAGCCGGCCGACCCAAAATCGTGCATGGGCCGGATCCGTTCGGGCACGTGGAAAAAAACCGTTGGACTTCCGTTGCCCACGCGTCTTGCGCTCGAAAAACTCGCCAAGCGCCGAGCGGGAAGCACACGCGGGACGGGACAAAGCGTGCGCCAGTTCGCCTACGGCCAACTCCTTCAAAAATGGTCCACGCACACGGGCGCGGGCGTGCGCGCACTCTCAAACTTCATCCGCGGAATGGAACACCGACCCGTTGGAACCACCGGACAAATCAACGGACACGCGTTTGTGCAAACGCGCGACGGCGTCAAACCCGTCGCCGAAGCCGCCCGCCAAGGATTGTTCAACCCCGGCCCGTACCTGATGCGCGCCAAAAAAATCCTTTGGTCCGGACACTCGGAACACGAACCCGTTTTCGTAGACCACGTCGGATTTGTCCTGCACAAGGGCAACGTGTACCTGCTTGACGAAGTGCGAGAAACGCTTGCCACGGAACTTGCACTGGCCGCCGAAAAAAAAGCAACACGCCAAAAAACCCTCCCAAAGACTACGCCCAACCCGAAAAAACCCCAACCCATTCTTGGCCCGATCCAACGCGCATCCGGTCCCTTCGTGCTTTCCCCCGCGCGCTTCATGGAAAAAGCCAAGCAACTGGGCGTGCATCACGCGCTCATGGAAGACACCGTCGAATTCCTCGAGCGCGCAAGCGTGGGCAGCGTCCAAGCGGTCGCGGGAAAAAACGGCGCGTACCACCTGCTTCAAACCAAAGCCGGCCCCATGTGGCTCGTCGACGCCGTGTACTGCGGACAACTCGACATCGGCGACGCCGTCCGGTATGCCAAACACCAGTTGAGCCAAGCGGAAGCCACCGTGTACGGAAACGGAGCCGCCGTGCAGACGACCGTCCTGCTTGGAGGACGCGACGTCCGCGTCGACTTCGTGCGAACCCAACATGGCCTCGCCCTCGTACAACAGGCCCTTGCGGAAAACTGGGTGCGCGCAAACGACGTTCAATTCCTGTAATCCCTTCACCGGCAAATCCGCCGCGACAGTCCTAAAACCCTTTTTTTGCATGGAACACCCATGGCACGCATCGTGGGACTCCTCGACATGGACTATTTCTATGCCCAAATCGAAGAACGCGAAAATCCCGAGTGGAAAAACCGGCCCGTGATCGTTTGCGTGTACTCCGGCCGAACCCCCGACAGCGGAAGCGTCGCCACCTGCAATTACCAAGCGCGCGAACTCGGCATCCACTCGGCCATGCCCATTTTTCGCGCAAAACAACTCGCCAAAACCGCCGACCCCGTGTTTCTTCCCGCGCGCATTCCGGCGTACCGCGAGGTTTCAAAGCACGTGATGGAAATCGTCGGTCGGTTCACCGACGGCATCGAAACCGTGGGCCTCGACGAAGCCTATTTCGATTTGTCAAAAAAAAGCGGCGGAGACTGGAACGCGGCCGAACGACGCGCCCGCGAAATCAAACAAGCGATCCGCGCAAACGAACGCCTGTCGTGCTCAATCGGTCTTGGGCCAAACAAACTCGTCGCCAAGATGGCGTGCAAGGCCAAAAAGCCCGACGGGCTGACCGTGGTTCCTGCCGAACGCGCGCAAGGATTCCTGGAACCCCAGCCCGTGCGAAAACTCCACGGCGTCGGACCCAAAACCGCGCTCGCGCTCGAGTCAAAAGGCGCGCGGACCGTGAAAGAACTGCGAAACCTGTCAAGCGAACGACTCGTAGAATGGTTCGGCCCCGCACGCGGAACCTATTTGTTCAACGCCGCGCGCGGCCTCGACGACCGACCGGTCGAAACCTCGCGCGAGCGAAAACAAATCGCGCGTATGGCCACCCTTTCGGCGGACGCGGGAGATCTTGAAACGCTTTTGGACCACCTCCAGCCGCTCTGGATCGACGTGTGCGCGCAACTAAAACAACGCGAACTCTCGGCCAAGACGTGGAGCATCGTCCTTGTGACCGACGCCCTCGAAACGCACTCAAAAAGCCGGACGCTGACCGATGGAACCAACGACGAATCGCACGCGACCGCAATCGTGCGCGAACTGGCCGAAAAATTCTTGGCCGCGCACGCCAAAAGCCGGATCCGCCGCGCGGGCGTGAGCGCAAGCCAGCTTGCGGGACTCGGCGAAAAAAAAGCCCAGCGGGGCCTTGCGGATTTCGCATGACGCCACGCAAAAAGAATGTTCTCCAAAACCATACGGGAACACGGATTGGCCGCGCGACCCACACCTGCGACCGCATCGGCGCCCCGCGATGACGAAATCAACGCCGGCCAAAGCCTCAAAAAAAGTCTTTATATTCAAGTAGTGTGTAGTAGAAACCATGCACCACCGCTTTTTTGCGTGGAACAACGCGGACTGGCTTCGGATTCCCTTGGCCGTGCTCATGGTTTTTTTCGCGGCCACGATCTACTACCTGCTCGCGGGCCAAATCGTGACCGCTGTCATCGTGGCGGGCATGGGCACCATGTACTTTTCGCTCATGCGCTATCTCACGGACCAGATCGTGTACTCGATCTCGCCCGCCGGACTTATCCTTGAAAAACTCGGCCGTCGCACCATCGTTCCCCTGACCGAGATCACGCACGTCGAAAACTATGCCAACGCCTCGCTTGACAAGCCCCACGAAAACTGGGGATTTGCCGGCGCCCACTTTTTCAAAAAAGGCCTGTTGGTGCACACCAAGGACAACGGCTATTTGGTCTCGCCGCATCCACCAAGCGAGTTTGTGACGAGCCTGCAGGACACCGCGCAGAACACGCACGGGCAACTCATTTCGTTCCACGCCTAAAAACGCGGACTTTTTAGCCTGTCGAAGCATCCTTCGTTCATGAAACACGAAACGGACCCGCCCTGGATCCACCTGATCACCGGCACGCCCGGAACCGGAAAAACCACGGTCGCCAAAGCGCTCGCTAAACGATTCAAGGGCGTCTGGATCAACGAACGAGTGTTTGCAAAGAAAAACAAGGTCGGACGCCTGTTGGCGAACGGCGAATGGGAGATTCCCCTGCCCGAAATGAAAAACGCCCTGAACGCATTCTTGAAAAAGCGCAAGAAACCCGTTTTTCTAGACGGGCATGTGCTGTGCGAGATCCGCCTGCCGGTCAATCAAGCGATCGTTTTGTCGTGCGATCCAATCGAACTCGAGCGACGGTTGAAAAAAAGGCGTTACTCGCACCTCAAACTATTGGACAACGTTTGGGCCGAAAAAAACGCGTATTGCTGGAAACAGGCACGGCGCGTGCATGCCCAAAAAGCGGTTCGCGTGGCCGCCGATGGAAGCATTAAAGAAACCTTGCAAAAGTGTTTCTTGCTAGTCAAAAAGCGGGTAAAACCGGTGAACAACGCATGAAAAACGATTGGGCGATTCTCGGGATTCTGCTGGTTTTGGGACTCTCGGCCGCCGGACAAACCGTTCTCGAGCAGCCCTTTTTACAATCCGGTTTTGAGCGCTTGGCAACAACCGCGGGCGAACCCGAAACCTGTCGCCTGCTCAATGTTTCGATTGCGAACCCGCCGTCGGACGCGGATGTTTTTGTTTTTCTTTCAGTGGCCATTCCCGAAGTGGACGTGCGATTGCAAAAGGGCGCCGGAACGCGCGTGAGCTGGAACGGCAAAGACCTTGGCACGCAGGACACCAAAGACCTTTTTTGCGACGAAGGCCAATGCCGCCGCAGCCTGTTCGTTCCGCCCACCGCATGGCAAACGGGCGCCAATCTGGTGGAAGTGTGCGCCAAGGCCTCCGAAAGCGTTCCACGCGTCGAACTCCTGCCCGAGTCCACATGGGGATTTTACCGGCTCGCGGATTTCTCGCAGGCCGACTCGTTCATCATGCGCACAAGCCAGACAAACCCCGTGATCGGACAGACCGTGCGAATCACGTACGCGGTCAAAAACAACGGGCACGCCCCCGGACGCATTTCGATCGACCGCGCCGTGCGGACCGCCAAAGCGCTTGACAAACCCTACTATCGCGTCGTCGAAGGCCAAAGCTTCGTCGAAGACGAAATCATCGAACCCGGACAAACCCGCGAGTTCGAGCACGCAATCAACGTGCGCATCACCGGCCCCTTGTCGCTTCCCCCCGCGGTCATCCACTGGCAACAGGACACGGGAACAATGACGCTTGACCTCACGGCGACAAGCAATCAACCCATGCTGGACGTGCGCGAACCCGACCGCTCGGTCGAGGCATTCTACCAGTTTGCGGCCGACGAACTGGTGAGCGGACAACCCGCCAACGTGACCCTGCACGTGCGCAACTCGGGCGACGACCCGCTGTACAACATGGTCTTGGAACCCGTCGCCCAAACGGGCCTTGAAATCACAAGCACCGCCAACGCCACGATCGACGAACTACTGCCCGGACAAACGCATCAAACCCGTTTGGTCGTGCGCGCGCGCGAAAGCGGCGACTACTCGATTCGTTGCGACGTACAGTTTCTGGACCTGGGCCTATCCGATCCGCTTTGCAAACCAAGCACGCTCGCCTTTCGCGACAAAGGACTGCCACCCCTCGTCATCGCAAGCGCCATACTCCTCGTACTATCGCTAGGCATCTACGCCTACTTCAGTCTCGTCCCCTAACCCCCGAACCCGTCCAGACTGGATGAAGTGCATGTCGCCCAGAAAAAAGAACGGCGGATGGATGGCCGGCCAATGGAAAAAAATCCGTTTTCAACGGTTCTTCAAAAAACAATTGGAGACCACCGAAGGCCTATTGCTCGAACATGCCCGCAAAAACCGAATGCGATTAAGGGAAATCCATTCGGGCATTCGTGCATTTTCAAACCAGCCCATGCGCCCGTTGGCTGAATTTGCGCCCGTTCATGCGGCGCTCTCTTTTTTTGTGCCCGAATGGTGGAATAAAAAAATTATTCACGTGGGCGCGGGGGCCGGCGAATACTGCGCGTACCTTAAAAAAATCGGGGCCAACGTAATGGCCATTGATTCCAACCAAGAGTATCTTCGCATGGGACGACCTCCTGCTGAAAAAGGAGCCGTGCGGGCCACGGTCCAACAACTCCCCTTGGCCCATGCAACCGGACGCGTGGGGGCGGACGTAATAGTAAGCGATCGATTCTTGTTCAGCGAATACCGGGGACTCGACCGCCACACCAACAAAGGAAGCCGAAAGGCGTTGCGCGAAATCCACCGGGTGCTCAAACCCGGTGGATTTCTGATCTTGGAATGCTGGAGCCACGGCACGATCGAACCGTATCTGGACACGGATTTTTCCGAAGCGGGATTCCGCATCGTGGGCCGCACGCGAAAAACGACTCGCCACACGGACGCGGGCCTCCTGCACGTCGTGGTTCTGCAAAAGGAAGCACCGGCCGCGAAAAAATGATTGTTCGTCCGCTCGTTATTCTTTTAACCCCTCGGCAACCCAAGCAAAACCATGACCGTACACCCGTTCTGGTGGCTTTTGACGATCGGGGGACTCGCGCTTGTTTTCCTAGCGTTTTTGGTCGCCCTCCCCTTGGGACTAGTCCTCGGGTTCTTCTGGTTCATTTTTGTCCTGATTTCGATCAAAACCATTTACGAGTTTCAACGCGGGATCGTGTTCACGCTCGGACGCTACGCGGGCCTGTTGGGCCCCGGCCTCAACGTGATCCTTCCCGTGATCCAAACCGTGCGCATTGTTGATCTGCGCCTCGAAGTGGACGATGTTTCCGAACAGTCGCCCATCACGAGGGATAACGTGAGCATCACGGTCGACGCCGTCATTTATTACAGGATTAGCCGCGAGCAAGCGCAGGACTCGGTTATCAAGGTCGAGGACTACCGGTACGCGATCAACCAGCTCGCCCAAACGACCATGCGAAACGTCATCGGCGAAATCACGCTCGACGAACTCTTGAGCAAGCGCGAGACCGTCGGCGACAAAATCCGCCAGATCGTGGACCGCGTTTCGGACCCGTGGGGCATCAAAGTCGTCAGCGTCGAACTCAAGCGCGTCGAACTGCCGGAAAGCATGAAGCGCATCATGGCCAATCAGGCCGAGGCCGAACGCGTGCGCCGAGCGGTCGTCATCAAAAGCGACGGCGAGGCCCAAGCGGCCAAAGTCGTCGCCAAGGCCGCCGGCGTCATCACCGAAGTCGAAGGAGGACTCAACATGCGCACGCTCCAGTCGCTGGGCGCGATGGCAAGCGACCCCAGCAACGAAGTCCACTTTTACGTGCCGCTCGACGTGATCCGCCCGTACGAGGGATACGCGGAAAAAAAAGGGGGAAAAAAATAATGGCGCTCGAATGGATCCTCCTTGGCGGTGTCGGCTTCTTCTGGCTCTTCGTGATCGCGTTCCTCTACGCGCTGGCAAGCATCAAAATCGTCAACGAATTCGAGCGCGGCGTCAAGTTCACGCTCGGACGTTTTGCGGGCGAAATGGGCCCCGGCCTCAACTTCGTTTTCCCCATTGTCCAGTCGTGGGAGCGCGTCGACATCCGCACGACCGTGGTCGACGTGCCAAGACAGGACATCATCACCAAAGACAACGTGTCGGTCGTGATCGACGCCGTATTGTACTTTCGGGTGTCGCATCCGGATCTCGCGGTGCTGGAAGTGCGCTCGTACCGGTATGCGGTGTCGCAACTCGCGCAGACGACCATGCGCGACGTCGTGGGCGCGGTCACGCTCGACGAACTCTTGGTCCAGCGCGAACTCATCTCGGACAAGATCCGGCTTATTGTGGACAAGGCGACCGACCCGTGGGGCATCAAGGTCGAGAACGTGGAACTCAAGGAAATCATTCTGCCCGACAGTCTCGTGCGCGTGATCTCGCAGGAAGCCGAAGCCGAACGCGCCAAGCGCGCGATCCTGATCCGCGCCGAGGGCGAGCTCGAGAGCGCTAAAAACATTGCACAGGCCGCCAAAGAACTGACGGCCGTGCAAGGCGGGGTTCATTTGCGCACGCTGCAGACGATCCACCAGTTGAGCACGGAAAAAAGCAAGACGGTCATCCACGCGATCCCAAGCGAACTCTTGACCGAGATCAACATCAAAATCCTCGACTTTTTTAAAAAATAATCCGATCGCGTTCAACCGATTTTTTGCCCAACGACCCTGGCCAAGTCTTTGCATTCGTCAAGGGCCGCACCGTGACGAAGGCAAGAGAAAAATCCGCTACCATTCGTCCAAAATGCGTTCGATCTGGCGGGCCTTGGGAGCGACCACGGTTTTTTTGTAATAGCGCACGCCGGCCAACAGCGCGATCGCCAAAAGAATCGGGACCAGATAAAGAACGGGAAAGGCATCGCCGGCCGGAGGCTGTGCCAGTGCGTCGCTTGCGCGCGCGGAAAGAAAAAGTCCGTTGAGAAACTGGCTTCTGGAAATCGATTGCTTGGCTGCGGAAAGATCGGACAAGGCCTGCGCGGGAGGTTCGGTCCAAGTGTCCAATCGGGCGCTCGCGTCTTGAAACCGGTTTTTGGCTTCGCCGGCCAGTCGGACGGTGAACGCATCCAATTCACGTTCAAGCGCAACAAGCGATTCGTTGGTATCGTCGGTTGAATCCGAATCGCCCAAGCGGAGTTGAATCCGCGCAAGACGGGCGGTCCAAGCGTCCAATCGGGCGGAGGAAAAAAAATCAGAGAGCCCCAACGCCTCCCACGCCTTTGAATCGACGGCGTTCCATTCGCCGGCAAGACGCGCAAGACGCGATTCGAGCGCGGACGCGTTTTTGGGGGGCTTGAATGCGGAATTCGAAGCCTGCGGGGAAACGGTTTTTTCGCACGAATCGGACGGCGCGCCAAGAAGCGCAAGCGCGCGATCGAGTCCGTCGAAATCGCGTGCATGAAAGCGCTCCCAGACGCCTTGTGTTTTTTCGGAAAAAAGGCTCGGCGCGCACGCGGTTTTGGAAAGCGCGTCCAAACGTTTTTTGAGCGGGGCCTCGAATTTTTTGGCGATCCGCTCAAGATCGGAAAATCGATCCAGATGACAGGCGGGCTGTTTGGTCGCTGCGAGTTCGGCGCAAGACTTGGTTTCGCGCACGATTCCTTCGAGGTCGTCCGCAAGATCCGGAACCGCAAAATCCCAGGGCGCGTGTTCCAGAAGGCGCGCGAAAAACGCAGTCGCACGGTCGAGGACCACACGGTTTGCCTCGTTTTGGTTCGTTACCGCGTCGGACTGCGAGAGACTTTGGAGAAGGGTTGCATGGCGTTTCTGAAGCGCAAGCAGTTTTTCCCAGTCGGCGCTTGCACCCGAAAAAGACAGCGCGCGAACATCGGCGCCCAGCGCTTCAAACCGGCTTCTTTCCATGCCGGTCAAAGACGCGAGTTCGCTGGCAATCTGGGTTTGAAGCGCGTCGCGAGCGTCCAAAAACGCGGTCGGGGAATCCAGGACAACAAATTCAAGAACGCCCGACTGTTCTTCCAGCGGCTCAAGAAGCGGAATCCGAAAGCCGGCGCGTGTTCCCGAAAAAAAAGTGCGGAGCGACAATCCGTCGGAACCCGTGGCGCGGAATCCGTCGCGGGCCGGAGGCTCGACGACGATCGGGGCGTCCACGCGAGCGTCCGAAAGGGACAGCGAAAGATTATTCCTGCAGGAAAAGGAAACGCGCAATCGCGACACGCTTCCGAAAAGGGCCACGGGTTCTCCGAACGTGCATGAGATGGGATCAATCACGCGCTCTTCGCGTCTACGCGTGTGCTCGCCGGCCAAAAGAAACCGAGCAACTTGCGCGTCTTCGACCGGCTGATTGTCCAGCCAGACGCCCAAAAGACTTGAGCGAAGAAGCGAAGAACGAGGGAAGCGGGGGGCATACCACGCAGAAACCGGTATGCGAAACGATTCGACGGTGCGAACGTCCGCGCGAGCGCTCGAAGCGCCATGAACCGTAACGAGTTCACGCGAATCAAAATCCAGTCGCACGCGAACTTGAATCGAATGACCTTCCGCACTCATGGACCCCATCAAACGGTGAATTGACCCCGCGTCAACAACCGTTTGTCCGTCGGCCTCGACGACGCCGACCCCTCGCGGGGCCTTCCAAGAAAGATCAACGGGGAACGCCCAGTCCTCGCCAAGCGGATTGGAAAAACGAAGCGTCGCGTCCACTACTTCCTTTGACCCGATTTCAATCGGCGAACCGGGATCGAATTCAAGAACGGCTCGGGACGACAGAAACGACTGGAACGATTGCGCACGACGGTCCAGATGCGCGGACAGCGCGCGATCAAGACGGGGCGACCACTCGTCAAATTCAAGGACGCCCTTGGCCGAAAGCCGGTTGGATGAATCGAAGAACGAAAAAAACGCGGACTGGGAAAGCGAAACGTCCTCAAGCAAGCGCGCGTCCTCAAGCAGAAACGCATGCTTGCGCAACGTGGAAAGCGAGTTCCATGCGCGGACCGCTTCGCGGACGCGCGGAGCGGTCGAAAGGAGGTCCAACGCACGCGATCGCAGGCTCTCGCATTCGCCAAGAGCCAAATCCGGCGGATGGTCGGCGGGTCGCCCGGCCAACTGGCGGTAGGCGGGTTCCAATACCGCGAGTTCGCCCAAAAACGCGTGGGGGGTTTCAAAAAGCGCGCGTACGTCGCGAGCACACGAAAAAAATTCGGTCCGCGATTCAACGGGTGCATCGTCGGACCGAGAAAACGACGCGGAGTCGATCGCCAGCACACGCACGCAGGCCACGAGTTCGTCAACGGGTTTGGATGTCGCACGGTAGTCCGCAATACGGCTTTTGAGCAAATGCATGCGCGCGTCCGAAAACGGCAGTGCGCTTTGTGCCAAAAGCGATTGCTCAAGTTGGGCGATCCGGTTTTGACAGGCCATGCGGTGACTATCCAAAAACCGCGCTTGAACCTCGAGAGCGCTCGCGCGGGTCTTGCGCACGGTGGTGGCGAGATCCCGGCGCGCGATCGATTGGTCGCCCCACAAAAGAGAGGGATGAAACGCGCCCAGTCGCGAGCGATCCGCCGACAGTTGCGCGTGCGTGGACTCGACGTTTTTCAAAAAGTCCGGCAGGCTCGAAAACGGTCGATCGGTGGTCCGAACGCCGCGCACGCTGGACGCGTTTTCCAAGAGCGCCCACTCCTCGGAGGACAACCGCGAAAAAAACGGTTGAAGGTCCAAATACACTCGACGAATGATTTCAAGATCCTCGCCCGAATCGCGAAACAGTCGCGACTGCTCGGACAACCATTCCGCGTGATGAACCGACAGGCGCCGCTGCAAATCAAAAAAGCGTTGCGTGACCGGCTGGCTCGGGGACCCCCATGCCTCAAGCACGCGAAACCCCTGCGACCAGTCGTCACCAAGCGCCGACACCCCCGATTGAAACAACGCGTTTTGCCGCAGGTCGCTGATGAACCACGCAAGACTCTCGGTCACCGCGGGCAGCCAGAGCGGGACATTTTTCCAACGCCCCGCGACCGAAACCCCTTTTTCGGCCAGCGCATCCTGCCACGACAAAGTGGTGAGAGGATCAACCAGCGTGCCGTGGCGACTGAACCACTGGCGCGACTGCTCGCCCGCCGTTCGCACCGCGGACACAAACGAAAAACCGGCGGGTTGCAAAGACTGCGCGTCCTTCGCGTTGGAAAGCACGACCTCGTAGTCCGACAAAAGACCGAACCCGCCCAAAACGTCGACTTTTTGTGCCTGCAAAAAAGACTGCTCAAGTGCAAGAAGAGCCATCGCATGACGATTTGCGGCATCGGCGTGCAAAACCGACTGGGACAACGAAAAACGAACCGAATTCACTTGGCCGACAAACGCGGCCGCGTCGGCCGAAACGCAGACCGACGAGAGCGACCGAAGATCTTTCTTGAGCCGATTGCCAAAAAACCAGGACGACCCCAATTCGACCTGATAATCGCGCCACGTCGACTGGATTTCGGGCGAAAACCCCGAAAGGTTCGCACCGCTTGTTTCCGTTGCCTTGTTCACGCAACTTTGAAGCGTATCGCACGACGGAAAATCCCCGAACGACGTGGCCGCGACCTTTGCACACAACAGGCGACGCGATTGCGAATCCGCATCCGACAGACAACCCGACAGCACGAGCAACAAAACCAGCCCTGCAACAAACAGAAAACCACGGGGCCGCGCCGGACGCGGAGTCCCAACGGTTTCGCAAAAGGCAAACGACGACACTAGAGTGGCGGGCATTCGATACAAGCCGCGTCTTGCGCCCAATAAAAAAACAGCGCCTGTTCACGACAAAAGCCGAAAGAAAAAAGGAATCTGGCGAAATGAAAGGCGGCTTTTGAAAAACGGGTCGGCCGTCGTCGTCACGACGACCGGCCGTCTGCGGGGGCCGCGCCGGACGTCTCGCCGCGCAGGCACGCGTTCAAATTGTCAAACAGCAACTGATTGTCGCGCTTGCATTGGCCAAGCGAATCCGGATCCGCCGAAAAAAACGGGTGAAGCACGTAGCGCTCAACCGCATAACCGGCAACCAGTCCGATCACGAGAAAAAAAACAAACAAAATGCGGTGCGAAGTCCAAAACGAGTCCTGTTTGCGCACGGCCTTTTTGATGCTCGGTTCCTCGTCGCTCATACGCCAACAAAACGCGGTCGCAATTAAAAAGAATGACGGGAACGAAAAACGAACCCGCTAGCGCCGCCTGTTTTGGCGCTTGTTTTGGCGTTGTTGCTTGCATGCTCGGCAAAAGACGCAATATTCAAACGTCCTCGGGCTCGGAAACGATTTCGTTTTTGTCGAACGAGTAATTGCCCGCGGGCAGGGGCTTTGGAGCCGCGGATTTTGGCGCGAGTTCTTTTTCGATGGTCGGGATGCGCGAGGCGGCAACGAGGGCGGGCAATGGTTTGTTCGCTTTTTTGGCGGCGTTTTCTTTTTCCTGCCACGCGGCCAAGCGCTTGTCCTGTTCGTCGTAGTGATTGGGAAAAAGCGCGCGAAAATCGATGAGCGTGGACTTGTCTTTCCAGTCGGGGTGCGTGAGCAAAACGACGTAGGACGACGGATCTTTGGCGCGCACGTCGTAACCCATCGCGTCGGCGACGTCTCTTGCGAATTGTTCGACTTCCGCAAAAGACGGCATGGCTTCTTTCGACAAACGATAAATCGAAAAGCCGACGTGCATGTACCCCTTGATCTCGACAAAGTCGGGTTTGCCTTTGGTAATGAGGCGAGCGTACGCTTTGGGGTCGTGCATGTTCACGCCCTTGACACAGGTAAGGCGGATCACGCGGCGCGTCGGAACAACCGACAAGAGTTCGATCGATCGGTTGAGCGCGTCCCAGCTTTTTTCCGGAAAATCGGGATGATTCAGTTTGATGTGTTCTTCCTTGGTCGCACAGTCGATCGAAAGATACAATTGTGTGGGCGCGTGGTGCGCAAGGCGCTCAATCATTTCGGGATGCAGAGCGTTCGAGACGACGAACGTGCTGATGCCGCGCGCGTGATAGTCGTCGATGAGTTCTGGAAGTTTCGGGTAAAGCGTGGGTTCGCCCGTAAGCGAAATGGCCACGTGGCGCGGGGTTTTGGATTCCTCGAACTTGCGGCGCATGATCGAGTCCTCGCCCTTGAAGCCCACGAGTTGCTTGTTTTGTGCGTTGATCGATTCGTCGGCCACGAATCCGGGGTCGTCGATTTCGGAAACGTCGAACGTGGGGCGAAACGTGTGCGTTGGGCGCCAGCAGTACGTGCATTTTTGGTCGCAATGCGAGACCGCGGGCGACATTTGGATGCATTGGTGCGACTGGATGCCATAGAATTTCTGTTTATAACACACGGCTTTTCCGCGAATCGCCTGCTTGGTGTAGTGGCAAGTCTTGACCGCCGAATGCTTGCCAAACGTCGCGTATTGCTGGCGCTTGAGAAGCGAAACCGTGTTCACTGGAATCGTAGAATCAAGGGGCATAATACCCTAAATCTTCAAAAAAACCGTTAAAAAGAGGGGGGTGGCCAGTTGAAAACTCCAAAAAAAACCAAATTTTGGAACAAAAACACCCAACCCAAAGATGAGTTCGACATAATTTGGGTGAAAAGCAAAAAAAACACCCCAAGAAAAATCATTTTTTACATAACTTGTTTGGGTGTTTTTTTGATGGATCCGGCGCGCGGCCGAAGTTTGGTTTGTTCGGGGATAAGATTTATAAAGTAGTTTCGCGTTCGTCTTGCTAGTTTCCCAGAAAATGAATGTTTAGGGGGAAAAAACGTGTACAAATATACTGTAGCCCGCCAATTGGCAACGAAGCGCGTCATCACCAATCGCGGTGACGAAGTGGGTCGTCTGTTGGATTTGCTGGTCAATGAAGTCAGCGGAGAGATCGAGTTTTTGCTCTGCGAAGTCGATCGCGAAAGCAAGCTGATCCGCCGCATCGGCGTCAAGGACCGCATCATTCAGATTCCCTATTCGGCCGTGACTGCCGTGAGCGACGTGTTCATCGTGGACGAGCGCGAAGTCGGCTCGGCCCAAGCCGGCGACTTGTAGAATCAATCAAGGATCGATGGCAACGCGCGGGCCGTGCTTGCGTGCCCATCGCTTCAACGATTTTCTTTTTTTTTGTCTGATCAAACCGGTTTTCTTGACCGGCGCTTTTTGTGCGACCGCCTTATTCGTCAAATTCGAGTTTGAGAATTTTTTTCTTGGGGTCGAACGAGGCGAACATGAACCCTTCTGGCGCGCGGGCGCTTTGCGTGTCTTTTTGGATGGCGCGTGCGTACGCCGCAAGATCGTTTTTGTTCTCGAGGATGCATTGCGCCATCCGGCGGGCGCGACGGGCTTTTTCGCGCATGCCGTCGAGGGCCGCCTGTTGTTTTTGGATCGCGTGCGCAAGCGGCCGCTCGCTCTTGGTTTTTTCGGGGGAAACGGCGGGTGCTTGGAGCGATTGGTTTTCGCGCGCATTTTGCTCGAGAAAGGCATGCACGTCGGTCGAAAGTGGGGCAAAGTCGGTTAGGTTCAAGCGGACCGGCACCAAGAGCGTTTGACGGGCGCGAACGACAATTCCCCAGTCGCACGCGCGGTCGCGTGCGTACAGGCGATTGAATGCGCGTGCGAGTTGTTCGATTTGGACAGAAGGGATCTCGCGCGCGAGTGCCGCGGGTTCGAGACCGCTTTCGAGTGTTGCATGCTCGGCGATGGCGCCGGCGGTGTTCACGATTTCGACGAGCGCGGGCACCAGATTTTTTTCGCTTTGGGATAAACGCGCCGACAAGTCGGCGGATCGGAGGGTGTCGGGTGACAGGGCATTGGTCTGAGGGGGTTTGTAGGCCTCTTGGCGGGCGAGCGTGCGGCCTTTCCATTCTTCTTTGTGCGCGAGCGCGACGATGGTTTCGTTTGCGTCGAGGAGAAGAACGTTTCCGCGGGAAAAGAGTTCGGCAACAAGCGCGTGGGTTTCAAACGAAAAGCGGACGATGCGATCGCTGCCGAGGGTTTGCACGCGCGCCAGTGTTTGTCCGGCGAGTTGTTTATTGAGTTTCGCGCCGAATCCGGTGGTCTGTTTTTTTGCGGGCCATGTTTCGCTTGCCAGAAAAAAGCGGTCGGGCAGAAGAATGAGGTCGGCGTCGCGCTTGTTGACCACAAGACGGATTTTGTAGCCAACGGGGTCAAGTTCCTGTATTTTTTTGACGCGCGCGCCCGCGAGTCGTTCGCTCGCGTTTTGAGCAAGCGCAAGGAGACCGAGGTTGGATAGCGAGAGGGGGGCCATGCAGGATTTTATGGGACACGGGTTTTTGTTTGTTGGCTTTTGGAAACCGGCAAAGGCGTTGGGAAAAAAGGTGGCGGATTCAACGCGCGTTTTGGAAGGCGATGGCGTGGTCGAGGACGTCGCGGTCTTTGTCAAAGGTCAGGCGATGCCGCGCGTCAAGTCCGATGAGCCATGCGTAGCCGCGGTGTTCGTGCGAGAGCGTGACGGTTTCTGCCAGAGTGCGCGCAAGAAAGAAAACAACGGTTTTGGTAATGCGGCGACTGGGCGGCCCGAAGTCGTAGGCGATGGCGCGCCGGAAGCCGTCGATGAGTTCAATGGCTTGGATGCCGGTTTCTTCGAAGAGTTCGCGCTTTGCGGTCTCGTGCTCGGTTTCGGATCCTTCGACGTGACCTTTGGGAAAACTCCAGTGGCCCGCGCGGTATTTGAGAATCAGGTACAAGGGTTCGTTGCCGCGCAAGAGGACGATGCCGCAGCTTTTTTCGGTGGGCATATGCGAGTGGGAGGCCAAAGGGGTTTTAAGGCGCGGGGATAAATCGATCGATTGGAACCCCGGGGCCCCGAACAAGAGATTTTTATAGAAAAACCTTGTAGTTTTGCCATGCGGGGTTTCTTAGCCAGAGGACAGGCCAGCGTCGAGTACATGCTGTTGACCGGTTTTTTGCTTTTGATGGTCGCGGTTGGTTTTGGCTATGCGTTGGTCACGTACAACGATTCGGTGCGATTGAGCCAGATGGATCAGGCAAGTAAGCGATTGCGGTATGCGGTCATGCAAGTGCATTTGGCGGGCCATGGGAACCAGCGGATTGTCGAGGTCACGAACCCGCCGGGATTGACCGAACTCAATGTGCTTCATATTTGCAATCAGGCGTTGTACAACGGGGGAAGCGTTTCGGCGCAAGGAACGGCGGGCGCGACAGCAACGGATTATTGTCGGTTGAACCGTAGCGCGGACTGCGACAACGCTCCGGGAACCCAGTTGTGCGGCCATTATCCGTTCAGTTTGTATTCGGCGATCGAGTTGCGGGCCGAAGGGGATTTTACGTCGCTTGTGTACACGCCCGCGGTCGTCGACCAAGGGTTGGAGGACACGTATCCGCTTTTTCAGGGCACGCATCGGTTTCGAGTGCGGTTTGATCCGCTGGCCAGCACGAATGTGATTAAGATCGAGGAGCTTTCGGAGGGAACATGATGAAACACAGGGGACAGTCGGCGATCGAGGTATTGGCGGGGGCGATCGTGCTGGTCACATTTATGGCCGCCGTGTCGGTGCTTTCGACCGAGCGGAACGCACAAAGCCGCGAAGCGCTTACGAGTCAGTCGGAATACGCGTATTGCCAGAATCTGGCGGAGCGCATGGATTTTGGTTTGGCGAATCGCGTGCGCCAGACGACCGTCGTGGCCGAATACGATACCTTGTTCTCGAAGCACGCGGTGCTGGTCGGACCGTATCGGTGCGAATACCGGGGAAAACTCGAGATCGTGGACTGTCCGGCCGAACTCAACAACGAGATTTCGTTTAGCGCGGGACAAGCGTTTTTGATCGAATACAATCCGGGACAATGCAATCCGACGCAATCGTTCCAGTTGCGCATTCCACAGGCCCAGTCCTCGTGCGGAAACGGAGTCTTGGAGTCGGGTGAAACCTGCGAGACCGGTTTCGGATGCCAATCGAATTACAATTGCAACAATTGCGTGTGCGTTCCGAACGGGGGCGGAGGCGGCGGCGGTTGTTTTGTGGCCGGCACGCCCGTGGCCACGCCCTCCGGCGAAGTGGCGATCGAGAAACTGGTTCGCGGACAAGAATTGTACGCGTTTGAGGGCACGGGCCTGACGACTGCAAAAGTGACGGGCATGGACGAGGTCCGGCGGGACCACTATTATGTGTTGCGTGCGGGCAAAAGCGAAATCCGCGTGACCGCCGAACACCCCATTTACATCGGCGACAACTTGTTTCGCCAAGTCCAGTATATGAAAGCCGGGGACACCGTGTTTTTCATGCAAGACAACAAAATGGTTCCGCAGACCGTGGATTCGATCGAACGGGTGAATGAACCGGTGGTCGCGTACAACCTGCACGTGACCGAACCGCACACGTTCGTGGCCGGTGCATGGGGTGTTCATAACGTGACCCAAGGGTTCGGGGTCGGCAGCAAGGGCGTGGTGGGCGAGGTTGGATCAACCCAAGGCGGCTACGACTACACCTAAAGGGAGTCCAAACACATGAACCGGCGGGGGCAAGGATTTTTGGTTGAAATGCTTGCGGCGCTCATTATTTTTTCCGCAATCTTTGCGGTGTGGAGCAGCCGCTACGAGGAAACCCGTCGCGACGTCCAGCACGCGTTTTTGAAAAGCAGCGAGCGCAGTCGCCTCGATCACGTGGTCGACGACTGGCTCCGGTTTTCGGGCGAGCCCTCGGAGTGGGAAGCGCTCGCGTCGCCAACCGGCCTGACCTATTTTGGATTGGTGGACGCGAACCGAACGCTGGATCCGGAAAAGATCCAAAAATTCGTGGAATGGCTGAACGATCCGGCGGCGTACGCGGTGCTGCGCGAAAAAATGGGGATGGGCACGTACGACGTGTACGTCCGAATCAAACAACCGGTAAATCAGTTCGGGGTTCGGGGCGCCAACGATGTCAACGGAATCATGAACACGTGCGCGAACGGAATCAGTGTCGTGTGCTCGGACCAGCAGGCAAACGGTCTGGCGATTTCGCTTGTGAGCCTGAGTCCGCCCCCGGGCACGCCCGCGTGCGGTGGTTTTGTGGTTGAAGATCAGCCCTGCTCGTTTTTGGCATACCCCAACAATCAAACCCGCGACATTTCGGTTGTGCGCCGCGTGGTCACGACCCTGAGTCCGTTTACGAACCGGCAGGAGGTGCGGATTCTTGAATTTGTGTTCAGCACGCCAATCTGAAGCGGCCGCGCCAGAGGCCGCACAGGCGACGCATCGAAATTCGCGCTCGACGAACATTCGCCCAACCGAAAAATGGACGAAGGGGGTTTTTGCAATACGAAGGCGCCGGGGCGGACGAGAACGCGGGTTGGCCTTGAGCCTCGATGCGCTTCTGGCATTGGTTCTGGTCGCAACTTCGGTGCTCGCGTTTTCGGCGCTGAACCTCAATTCAGTTTTCACTCAACCGCAGGCCGTGGACGCCGTCAACGAAAACGATCTCGGATGGCATGCAAAATCAGGGCTTGAAGCGCTTGACACAACGGGCACGCTTGCGGACCTCCTGGCGGACTCCCCGTTCGATGCCCAGACCGTTGAATATTTGGGGACCGCGTTTGCTTTGCAGTTGCCGCAGGGAACGGCGTATCGCCTTCAGGTCACGCGGTTTTCACCCAAAACAGAAGCGGGACAACCCGTGGCGAATTGCACGGCCAATCCGACGCTCGCGCAATGTTTTGATTACAACGGATGCCTGCAAATGCAGTCGGGTGCGACGACCGGTGCGTCCTGTGTACCGGACCCGCCGACAGACGAAAACAAGGATTTGTACACCGGACGATATCCCGCCATACTGTTATCGGCCTATGCAAAAAACAGTTCCGGCGGCGCGTGCACGATCGTGGATCAGGACACGACGGGCGAACTTGCCAAGCAAGAGACAAAAGGCATTGCGCGCCTGCAAGGGGGAACTCCAAGCAACGCCGCCTTGGACTTCAATGTGGGCGTCAACTGGAACGCGGGAGCCACCGCGTGCGACACCTCTGACGCCGACCCGAACTGCGGCCCGCTGTATTGCAGCCAGACGGTGCACGCAACGCTCATGACCCGCAACACCGCGCGCAACCCGATCGCCGTGAGTTCGATCGTGGACACAAGCGGAAGCATGGGCCCCCTCGGCGGCCTTGACATGAACATTCAACCGACGGTGATCGCGAACCTTTCGGCCGGGGATGCCAATTACGCGAAAAAGCTTCCTGCCAACTGCGATTTTGACGACCGCGATCTCATAAAGGTCGCCGATTTCAACATCGTGGATGCGGACGCCGACGGAAATCCTGAAATCCAGGGATCCGTTTTGAATTCGGAACTGGAAAACGGAAACGACGCCTATCAGGTCACGGTAAGTTATTCAGTCATGGGATCCTTTCCAAGTTCGTCCACGTGCATTAACCACGGCCTCGTGCTCAAATACCTTGAACCGGGATCCGAATACAACAACACGTACGGATTGTACAAAGGGTACACGTCGACCACAACGCCCCACACCCCCCAGTATTTCGAATACCTTTATCGTCAAACGGGAACGGACTCGCAAAACATTGTGCGCTCCAACAACACGATCCGCCTTGGAAAATGGGGCGTGTTTGTCTGGAGCGACCGCGAAATCCGGGTCACCAATGTGAATTTCCGAAAATATCAGGCGACCACAAACATCGGTCTGTTAAACAGTCCAATCAATGTCGGCGGTGGTTTTTCCGAGGGCGCGGCCTGCGACACGCTCTTGAACTGGCAACCGCTTCAAACCGTCAAATCGGTGGGAACTCCGCCCTATGCCTTCAACAAGGACGCAGCCTCTCATTCGCTTTGGGCACGCTACAAAAATCCGGGCTACACCTACGCCGGAAATTGCGGCGAACCCCGTCTTCGCTTTCGCCGCGTATCCGACGGAAACATTTACGAATTGCGCTATCCCGCAAGCCCCGCCAATTTCTGGACCTCGTACCCGATCAGCATGGTCGGCAGCACCGAAGCGTTTATTCTTGAGGCATGGAGCGATTACACGTTCACTCCTACCATCGAAGCGTACGAGTACGTGGGCAACACGGTTACCGACGTGCTCAACGTTCCGACCGACATCACGATCAAACTGGGAAGATGGTGGTTCAATCCAAGCGACAAATCGTGCCGCACGCTTGATTTTGACGCAATCAACGGAAATCCGAACCCCGTGTGGACCGACGCGGGCAGTTTCACGCTCGACAATTTCCGTTTCTCGCCCGGACAAGACGAAAACGCGGTCGTAGACGCCGTTGTTTATGACTTCAACCAATACGGTTGCGCGCCCCAAATCCGAGTGGTCAGCGACCCCGTTGCCGGAACCGAATTGATCACCCCCGCGTATTTTCAGGGCGCACCTTACTCCCAACGACAATACCAAAACGTCCGCATCGACAACACGACGCACTACGTGCAAGTGCTTGGAAGTTATCCGTCCCCCTTCAAGACCGAAATTCGACTCTCGACCAAACCCGCGGGGGTATCGCGCGACGGATTCAATCCAAATCGCCTGCGGTCAAACGTGAACGATCTTGCCGAAGACCCCGTGTTCACCTATGCCTCCACGCCGCCCACCAACACCTGCAGTCCGATCGATGCAAGCTTCGACTTTCAGTCGATTGGAGCCCTCGACATCAACAACACGCCGCCCTTTGTTGGCATGACCACCAGCACCGCATCCCACTTCGGATTGGTTGTGAACTACAATGCGCCGGGAGTCGGCAACTTTTTTTCGCCTTGCCCGGACTCCATACTGCAGGGATCCTACTATCGCAACCACGTGACGTCCGTTTGCAAAAACACAGTCACGCCGACGCTGTACGCGCCCAAATTTAAGTTCGAACTCGACACCGGCGGGGGTGCATTTGTCACGAGAGCCCAAGGCGACATGAACTGGGCGAGCATCAGTTTCCAGACAAGCGACCCTTATTTTTGCCAAGACGAACACTCGGCTCGAATCGAACTCGAGGGCCGCTATCGCTTCAGCGTCTGGTCGGACATCGACTTGCCCCTCACGGCCACCTTCCCGGGCGAAGCCACACCGCTCTACCCTTATCTTAAAATTTACAACAACCGGTGGCAACGCGCAAGCGGAATGGCGACCCCGAACAACGCCTTTGATCTCAACATGGATTGCAACGCGCCGTTGACCGGATACCGTTTGATCGAAAAAACGCCGGGCAGCGGCTATTCTTTTGAAATCACACCCGATCAAAACATCACAAGCGTGTACGCCACACTCGGGTTCACGGGATATTCGGGAGGAACAGCCGCGAGCTGCGCATTTGGACCCCAGTTGCGCCTGCAATTGCCAAACGACACCAACATCGACACGTTTCGGACCCCCGCGGACTCAAACTGTCTTGCGGCCGGAGCAAGCAGCGGAACATGCAAACTGCATTACCAAAACCCGTTGATGACCCCGGGACAATACAAAGTGTATGCGTGGAGCCCGATCAATCTCAACGCCACCCGAACCGACGTGAACTTTTCGCGTCTCGACATCGCGCAAGACGCCCTCAAACTGTTTTTTGCCCACTCCAACTGGAAAGACGAAGACCGCCTACAACTCACGCGCTTTTCATCCGACGCGACCGAAGTCGAAGCCTTCGGAAACGCGACCGGAGCGTTTCGAAACCAACTGGGCGCATCGGCGGAAGCGCTCACGCCGGGCGGACAAACAAACATTTGCGCGGCCCTCACGCTTGCGACCCAGAAAATCCTCATCGAAAGCCTCGCGCGCTACATCATCCTGCTGACCGACGGAATCACAAACGTTCCCTGCGAACCCAACAACCCGGCCATCGACGACCTGCAGGAAGCGGGACAAGAAGCCCAACAGGCGGCCGACAACGCGCGCGCAAACGGAATCACCATCTACACCATCGGATTCGGCCGCGACGTAAACGCAAACCAGTTGGGACGCATTGCCTGCGACACCGACTACAACGCCCAATGCGCCACGAACCTGTACGCCGGCGAATACTATTTCGCAAGCGACGCGGCCTCGCTGACCGCCATCTACCAGTTGATTGCAAGCGAAATCGGAACGCCTTTTGGAAACGCAGACATCAAGATGCCCCTCAACGCGTTCCGAATCGACCCCGCCAGCGTGCGATGCACCAACCCCGCGGACTGCGGCCTCGACTCCAGCACAACGGGAGACATCAGTTTCACAACCGAAAACGGAATCGACTACGTGGTCTTCAACAACGCCAACATCGCCAAGACCGCTCCCGACTGGTGGAAAGGCGAATTCGACTTCGTTTTGGACTGCAACGGCCAGTATTGCGACACCAACAACCTCCTGATCCCACCGCCCGGAACCGTCATCTCCGTAACCTCCGACCAAACCTACGACTGGAACAAGCGACTGGCCGTCAACTACCGGTACGCCGACCTCAATGTGAGCCTGTACGGCGCACGCCTCGTGGGAAACCAACTGTTCCTAGACCTGAGCATCAACAACAGCGGGCTCGCGGACCTCAATTCCGACTCGAACGAACTCTTCAACCCCGCGCGACCATTCCAAATGCGCATCATCGACGAATCAAATCCCATCGAAGTGCCCGTGCGCATCGACAACGCGCAACTGCCCACAAGCTACCAAGCCGACCTGCCGTTTGGAGACAACGAACCCGACCTGAATTTCTACCACCTCGTGCCTTACGACGGCGCCCAGTTCCCAACCCCCCTGCCGGACCGAGATCTCAACATCGCGGTCCAACAACTCAACGGAATCGGACGCGCGGGACTCTGCCAGCGCCTTGCCGCCCCATTTAACTGCACGGGCATCCAACCCGACTCGAACATTCTTTTGCGCAACGTGACGTTCGACCGCGTCGACCGATTCCGAATCGAAATCAATCCGAACGGCAACGTCCCCGAATGCCGCCAGCACAACAGCATCCAGCTTTCCTGCGCATCCGAACCCCGACAAGCCTACTACCTGATCGACTACTGGGTGTGGCGCGAATGACGATCCTTGAACCTTGGGCCAAAAAACAAATTGGGCCCGCCGAAAAAAAACAAAAAAACAACACGCCGGTTTGGCGAGCACACGACTCTCCCGCGCGCAAAAACGCGTCGTCGAATGGAAAAAAACAGCGGGGCTTCGTGCTCACGCTGACCGCCCTACTGCTCGTTCTTGCGCTGTTGACGCTCCTCAACGACTCGTGGGAAAGCCAATCCAATCTCGCGGAAAAAAACGCGGCCCTGACCGCACACCAGCGCCTCAACGACCGCTTCACCCAACTCGAAAACACGTTTCACGAACTCGCGCCGGGAGACACGCGCCAACGAGACGTACAACAGCGCGTGTTTCCCTTTGACTACGAAATCAACGGCCGCGAACTCACCGTGCGCATGCGCGTGCGCACCACCGACTCCGACCTGAACCGTTTTTACAACACGATCAACTGGTACGCGGCCTTCACAACCGACGACAACGTGACCGGATCGTTCATCACCGGCGCCCAAATCCCAAAAAACACGACGTGGGGCGCCAGCCAAACGGACGGCAACTTTCGTTTCTCGATTTTACCGACCTGCACGCGCATGGTCATCAACCAAAAACCCTACGCCGCGTTTCCCGTCAACGAAATCTATTTCGAGATCGACCCCGACCAGAACCGCCCGGGCACCAACACCCGCTGCGACGCCAACGCAAGCGCGAACCTCTGGGACAGCTTCCTCCGCGACGCCTACGTGGACTACCGCATGTACACAACCTACAACACGGCGCCCAATTACCAAGCCACGGGCGTAGCCGCGCTTGCCGGAAGCGCCAACGAAAACTATAATCCGGGCGGGGCGTACACCAACTATGTGTCGATCGCCTTTCTCGACGGATACGCAAACGATTCAACCATTAACACGTTCCGCAAAAACTTTTCAGGCGGATTCCCAAACACTTGGGGCCAACGCGAATTCAAAAAAGCCCTGCCCGTGCCCCCCGCCAACCAAACGTTCATTGTCTACATGGACAAAAAAGCGCCTGCACTTCGCCTGCGCGCGCCGCCCGACAGCGCGACCTACGGAGACGGCGAAGCCACCCTAAAACTGGTGTTCCGACGCGACGTGACGGCCATGATCTTCAACGACTTTCGTCTTCGCGCAAGCGATCCGGGAATCGGATATGAACGATAAACCGACGCCCCAAGACACAATCGCTTTCACCGACAAACCCCCGTCCAACCGGAGAAACCCTTCAACGATCGATGACCAAAAAAGGCCGTTTTAAGAAAAGAAAGCACGCTAATACAGGCGATAAAGGATGGGCGAGAAAAAAAGCGAAAAAAAAGGGGATTGGCTCGCGCAACTCGAGGAGACGACCCTGAAGGCCATGGGACTGGCCCAAGCCGCATCCGCGCCCCCCGCCGAAAAACCGCCCGAAGACATCCAAAAAATCGCTCGAACCGCCGAAAAAGACCTCAAACGCCCCCTCACGGGAGAAGAATTCGCACGCACGACCGCGGAACACTTTCACCGGACGCCCCAAGGCCTTGCGGACGAACACGTGGCCCCAAAAATCCCCCATTGGTACCAGTCGTACCTCGCGGACCGGCGCGGAAAAATCGAAAAACACATTCAAAAAACCGCCCAAACGCTGGCCCGTCTTGACGCCAAAAAAACAAGAGGCACTTCGGTCGAGCAAAAAAAACTTGCGCTCAAAAAACAAATGGAACGCCTCACCCAAGCGCTGACCCAGCTCAACCGCGAACAACAAAACGCGGCCGCCGGTCCAAAAACCCCCGCCGCGAACGCAAGCGATCTCGAAGAGGTTTTTTACGAGGAAAAAGACTGGCTGGCCCAATCGGGCGGACCCGCCGACCTCTCCGACGACGAACAAAAACGACTCCTGCGCGCCCGCGCAATCGTGCGCGAAATCCGCGAGAACCTCAACCGCGCAGAACTGCAGACAGAAGCCAAGCGCCAACTCACGCAATGGCTCCAGACCCTCGAAGGTTCCGCAACAAACCCCCTGGCGCTCAACCGCGAGTTATCCGTCCGCGAGGCATCCCTTCGGGACGACATCGAAAACGATCAGGACGCCATCGCCAAACACCTGGAATCCTTCGCCAAAGGACACCTGTCCGCAGGCGACCTCAAAAACGAACTGAGCATCCACCACGCGCGCATCGAACAACACCGAGTGCAATTGAAAGAACTCATTGAGCGAAAAAAAGCGCCCGATCGAAAAACAACCGAACCCTCCCAAACGCCCTTGGACTGGGCGCAACTCAACGCAAGCGTGCGCGCCCGAATCTCCAACGAAAAAACCATGGTTCCGATCGCACCCATCCTCGACGAAATCGAAACCCGCATCACCCGCGAAAAAAATCCGCTCCGAATGGACGCCGACGAATACAAACCGCTCCTCAAGACCTTGCTTGAGCAAACCAACACGCCCGCCGGCGACGACCTCGTGCAAACCGGATACGGCGCGATCCTTGCCAGCCTCCAACGCGTGCGCAAAAACCTTTTGCGCGAACGCGAAAAAACAGGGCTCACCCAAACCGAGATCAAAAAAGCGTTTTCGGCCGGCAACGGAACATCCGAAAAAACCGTGACCCAACTCGAGAACACCTATCGCTCGCTTGCCCAAATCAACCAGATGCTTGAAATGCTCGAGCACACGGAGGAACGCCTCACCCAATCCATCAAAATCAAAATGCGGCCAAGCGGCGTTCCCGCAAAACAACCCGCCCAAATACCGGCCGACGGAGTACCCGAATCCCACACGCCCCCCGCAACGCTCAGCCTCCTAGACCGGCTCTTGGGACGCCGACCCGCCGCCAGCCGAGCCAAACGAGCCGCCGAACTGGCCGACGCACACGCACGCCCCCGCATGGAAACCCCCGCACGCATCATGGAAATGCACGCCAAAACCCAATTGCTCCAAAAAGAACTGGAACTGGAAAAAACCCGCCGCGAACTCGCCGAAACCGAACGCAACGTGGAACGCGAAGAACGCACGCGCGAAAAAGCCCAGATGGAAAAAACCGAAATCCAAAAACGCGATCGCGAGAAACAGGCCGCCGAACAAAAACAAAAAGAGGCGGAACGAGTCGCCGAGCAGAAAAAACAAGAGGAGGCCTTGGCCGCGGAACGCGCCAAGCAGGCCGTACTCCAAAAGGAAAAAGACGACGCCGTGCGACGCGAAACCGAAAAAGAAAAACGCCTTGCGGAAATCGAAAAAAAACTCGCGGCCATCGAAACCGAAACACAAAAACGGCTGGACACAAAAAAAATCCAAAAAACCGCCCAGACCCACTCCAAAGCCCTGTTGGCCAAAGCGCTCGAACAAGTGGCCAATGTCATGCTCACCCAGCACCAAGCCCCCGAAACCGGCAGTTCCCGCGTGATGGAACGCCTCGGCGACGAAGGACGCGTCCTCGATTTCGAGCACGAACACCTCAAACGACTGCGCAACGAACAGCAAAACGCCGCACGCGAAAACATCGTCAACGAAAACGATTACAAAAAACGCTTGGGCGAACTCTCCGAACAAATGGCGCTCGTACAGGCCAAAAACACGTCGCTTGGAAACGAACGCAAAAACCTCGAAACCCAACTCGCACAGGCCAGCCAAATCTACAGCCGCATGCAAACCCTTCAGACCGAGGCCGAAAAACGCCTTGAAACCCAAGTCGCCGCGCCCGAGTTCACGCAAGTCGCCAACTGGGTCAGCGACCTTGCCAAAAGCGGCCGCATCAAACCCGTGTCCGCCCTCGACCTTCAGACCAACCCCGAAACCCTCGGCCAAACCGTGAACCAGGCAAACGAAGTCCTCGCGAACATGCAAAACCAAAACCATGAAATCATGCGCGTCCTGCAACAACAGTTCCTGCAGGGCCAAATCGCGCCCGACCAATTCCGCGACCGCGTGATCGCCAACCAAAAACCGCTGCGCGAAACGGAAGTCAAAATCAAAGCGCTCGAAGAAAAACAAAAGCAGGTCAAACACTCGATCGAACGACTCTCCGTCATCGAACAACAGGCGCTCTCCCACATCGACAACACGACCGTTTGGAACGCGGCCACGGGAAAACTCGCCGAAAACTTCACCCAACTGTTGGATTTTGGAAAACCCGACCAACTCCCCACCCAAGCCCAAAAACTCATCAACCAACGCCGACGCGAAATCGCCGGACGAAAAGAACTCGTCCAAAACGAAATCCAAAAAACCAAAACGCTTTACCAACTCAACAAAATCGGGGACAGCGAACTCGAAAAACGCCTCTTCGACTACTATTCCGAATACGAGGAACTCAACAAAACCGAAGAACTCTTATCGCTCGCCGAGGCCAACGCCAAAAGCCCCGCACTCCTCAACCAATTCCTCTCCGGACTGCGCCAAGGCCCCCCCGCCACCACGCCCAAAACCGTGACCGCTTTCGAAACCAAAAAAGTCGACGCCAAACCCGACGCCGAAGAAGAGGAAACCGAAGACGAAAAAACCCAAACCATTCGCGCCGGCCTTGCAAACACCGGACGAGGCATGCAACGCCCAAGCGGAATCCGCATCACGCCCACCGACAAACCCCAACCCCCAACCGGCCCAAGCCCCGCACCCTACGATCCACGCTTGTTCGAAAACCCACCGATCGGCCGCCCCAGTACGACGGCGCCCCCGCGCGAACCCACTCGAACGCCCGTCGAAAACAAATACGCGGACGCCAAAACCGAACCGCGCGCAACGCCCAACGCACCAACATTTGGACCCCGCCCGGAAAATACGCTCACCAAAAACCCGATCGAAAACACCGGATCGACCCAAGCGCCTCCCGAAAGCCCCATCCCTCCACTCCAAACACCGAGCCCCCAATGGACCCCCATCAACCGCCCCCCCTCCGCCCAAGGCTCACCCTTTACAAACCCCAACACCCAAGGCCCCATCCCCCAAACCCCCGCATACACGCCACCTCTTCCACAAAGCAATTCAAACGCGCCGCCAAAAAATATTCCAAACGAACCCAACGCCACCACTCCATCCTTGCCGCCCCAA